>Ga0172375_10001392_pt1 | contig 38984 bp, 36 predicted proteins | sample LakKiv1m_FD_114537 | JGI IMG/M metagenome (GOLD analysis project Ga0172375, IMG submission 114537) | Freshwater microbial communities from Kabuno Bay, South-Kivu, Congo - kab_092012_11.1m | ecosystem: Environmental > Aquatic > Freshwater > Lake | place: Democratic Republic of the Congo... | reverse complement strand
TATCTTGAACATAAGGATCCGGACCGGGTTCTTATCCCCGCGCGGCTCTTTGCCTCTAAGGTCAGTGGGGAAAGTCATTTCGCCTCCTCGCTTCCTTGGATCTTGCAGGCGCCTGCGGGGCATTTTTTTTCTTCGATGTGGGCCTGATACTCATCCATGAAGTACTTGAGAGTGCTCATGACGGGATTGGGAGCGGTTTGCCCCAATCCGCAGAGGCTGGTGCTTTTGACCAGGTCGCAGAGTTCCTCCAGCATGGCTATGTCCGAGGGCACACCATTACCGCCGGCTATCTTGCAGAGCAGATTGTAGATCTGGGTGGTGCCGACGCGGCACGGTGCGCATTTGCCGCAGGATTCGCTCATGCAAAATTCCATAAAGAATTTTGCCACGTCCACCATGCAGGAAGTCTCGTCCATGATAATCATGCCGCCGGAACCCATGATCGAGCCCACAGCGGCCAGTGACTCGTAATCCACGGGCATGTCGAGATTTGGTTCGGGGATGCACCCACCCGAGGGCCCTCCGGTTTGCACGGCTTTGAACTTCCGGCCTCCCGGGATTCCGCCTCCGATATCGTGGACTATGTCCCTGAGCAACGTCCCCATCGGCACCTCGATAAGGCCCGTGTTCACGACCCTGCCCGCGAGTGCGAACACCTTGGTACCTTTGCTCTTTTCCGTCCCTATACCGGCGAACCAACTGCCGCCTCTGCGTATGATGGGTGGGATGTTTGCGTAGGTCTCGACGTTGTTTATCAAGGTCGGATAGCCCCAGAGCCCGTATTCCGCAGGGAAAGGCGGGCGGGGACGTGGCGTTCCACGGCGTCCTTCCACCGAGGCTATGAGGGCCGTTTCCTCGCCGCAGACGAACGCACCGGCGCCCAGGCGAACCTTCACGTCGAAATTGAATGTGGTGTTGAATATGTTGTTCCCGAGGAGACCCAGGCGTTCCGCTCTGGCTATGGCGGTGCGTATTCGCTTCACTGCCAGCGGATACTCCGCCCTGACGTAGATGAATCCGTGGTTGGCCCCGACAGCGAAGCCTGCTATGGCCATGCCTTCGATGACGCGATGGGGGTCGCTTTCCAGCACCGAGCGATCCATGAAAGCGCCGGGATCACCTTCATCCGCGTTACACACCACGAACTTGGTTGTCCCTGTCGCCTTGGAGACCGCGGTCCATTTGAGGCCCGTCGGGAAGCCCGCGCCCCCTCGGCCCCGCAGTCCGCTTCGCACCACTTGCTCTATCACGCCGGTCGGCGTCATCATTCGCAGGGCGTTGTAAAGGCCTTCGTAGCCGCTTTCCGCGATGTAGTCCTCGATACGCTCCGGGTCAATCTTCCCGCAGTTCTCCAGAACTATCTTCTGCTGCCTTTTGAAGAACGGCGCCTGAGCGGAGCAGAGCAATCGGTCCAGGGGAGAGCCGCCCAGGGACTCGATTATGTCCGACACATCGGCAACAGTGACGCCCTGGTAATACAGTCCTTGCGGTTCAATTGCTATTAGCGGTCCGGCAGTGCACAGGCCCAGGCAGCCCACGCCCTTGACTTCGCACCAGCTCTCCAGGCCGCGGCGATTAATCTCCTTTTCCAGGGCCTGTCTTACCAGATCGCTCTGGCAGGACAGGCAGCCTGCCGCGACGCAGACGTTCACCCTGTGCTGGAAGCCCTCCTGCCGGTCCTTTTCGATCTTTGCTATTTCCTGCAGCTCCTCAAGAGTCATGTTCCTCCCACCTTTCCAGGTTTTCCAGCACTGCGGGCGGATTCATGCGTCCTCTCACCTCGCCGTCGAAGACCACCGCCGGGGCCAGCCCGCATGAACCCAGGCACCGTGCCGTAACCAGCGAGATCTTCCCGTCTTCGGTAGTTTCGCCCGGCCCGATGCCCACGGTCTCCTGGATGCCGTTGAGGATTCCCGAAGCGCCGCCGATGTAGCACGCCGTGCCCATGCACACCACGCAAGTGTGCTCGCCGGGCGGCTTCAGGCTGAAGAAGTGATAAAAAGTAGCCACTCCGTACACTCTGCTGAGCGGGACACGCAGAGCCTCGGCAACGTACTTGAGTGCGTCCAGGTCCAGGAATCCGAAATGTTCCTGCACTGCATGAAGAGTTTCGATCAAGGCATGAGGCTCGTTGCCGTGAAGCCTCATGGTCCGATTCACCAGGCGCCACCGGCTGTCCTCAGCCGGCTTGGCAACCGTCTCAGCCTTTGGTTCCATGGTCATCTCCGTCAGAGCGCCGTCCACGGCCTGGCCGCGCTCCGGAAGGGTTGGGTAGAAGATTGAAGAGTCATCAAGGCCCCCCGATTGGAAACTTTACAATCTGTAAAGCGATTACCACCTCAGGGGTTGGTGCGCCACACATTTGGCCGATTCGCGTCCGAATTGCCGGGGCCGCATCGGGTCAAGCACCCGGGAACACCCTGCGGCGCCTTCGCGTTATTTCGCGACGGCAGTGATTGTAGGATTAAGCACGATTCGTGCCACAGAAGGAAAGAGCACAGTTAGGGGGGAACAGTGGTGAAGCTCGATGATGCGGCCCACCGGAAAGTCGTCTGGGCCGCAATGTGGACGCTGCATTCTTGACAGGACAAAGCGAGTGTCGAGCACCCGCGACCGGCGAAGCTAATGAGCAAACTATACCGGTTCTCGAAAGTTCTGTCGAAATGAAATCGCACTGCTGGACAAGCTGGCAGTGGCACCCAGGAGACCAGTCCGTGATCACTTTCGAGAACTGGTATAACCGCTGGTTTTTTTAGGGCGCGGCCGGCGCCGCTTTCAGCTCTCGGACTTCTCTCGATACACCAGTATGGGACGAGTGGTCAGGCGGGCCAAGTTCAGAGCCTCATCACTGATCAGCTTCAGATACTTCGGACGCGTGTGACCATAAGCCCCCAAAATGATCAGATCATATCTGTTCACCGCCACGTCCTTCAGGATTTCCTCGACAAATTCGCCTTTGGCCATCTTTGTGATGGGCTCGAAGTCCAAGCTTCGGAGTATCTGGGCTCCTTTCTGCAAGGATGTACGGGCGTACTCGTCGCTTTCGCGCTGCCCTGTCTCTTGCACGTGCAACAATGTGATTTCCGCCTTCTTTCTCGCCAAGAGCCGCGCAGCGAACCGGAGAGCGTCATCGTCGGTGGACGAACCTCGGTACACTGCCAGTACCTTTCGTATTTCCCTGAATTGACGCACGATGAGCACAGGTTGCTCTGCATAATGGAGGATCTTGGCGTGTACGGCTCCCAGGAGCAATCCCCTCAGGGAAGACTGTTCGTGCGATCCGAGAATGATCATGTCGTGCCCGTTAGTGGAGGCCACGTTCAGAATTTCGTCAGCCGGATCTCCAGCCGCCACATGGAAAACACAAGGTACCTGGGCGGCGGAACATGGCTCGCAGGCCTCATGGAACATGTCTTCCACTTGTTGGACTTCACTTTCTATTGCATTCTCCAGCCCGTCTTTTGTGAAAAACGGCGCATATGATTCCGCCGCGATATCCTTCAAGTCCGCGGTTACGTGAAGAGCATCCACGCGGGCGTGACAATTCTCCAACAGGTGACAAGCGTAACGCAGACCTGCGAAAGTCTCCTGGTTTTTGTCTACGGCCACTAGCACTTTCATAGTCAAGACCTCCTGGGGCCAAACGGGTGAGACCGCTGTTATAGTAAGTGACTAAATTGTTGTCCTATTTCGATGTCCGAAGGCGACAGCAATCTCGGCCTAGGCTTCGGTGGGGCAGGCATCCTGCCTGCCCAGGAATGGCGGGCAAGATGCCCGCCCTACCAGGACATCGTCATTTTCGGACATTGTTCTTGGCAATCACTAAACATCAAGGGCGCTCCGATACAGTAGTTCGCCGATTCACAGTTATCTCATTACCAGCACGGACGCCTGGCATTTGCTCACCAATCGGCCCACCCAGTCCCGCGCGAAGAACCGGCTCAGCAAGGACTTCTTTCCAACCCAGAGAGCCAGCAAGTCCTCTCGGATTTCTGCGCTGATGAAGCGCTCAAAATCGGAGACATCCGTAAGGCGTGTTTTGATGTTGACTTCCCGATCACTGTAGTAGTCTCCAATCTCGATCAGTCGGGTATAGACCGCCTTATTCATGTCTCCATTCTGGCTTAGTCCGATCAATTCCAACTCGGCGCCATGAATAGTGACCATCTGGTTGATCATTTCCAGCGATTCCTGGCTGATATATCCCTGGTCCAGACAGGCCAGTATCCGCCTGACAGGATGTTCCTCCTTGACCAGAAGCACCGAACAAGGGGACTCGTTGACGACTTCCTGAGGCACGGGCGTGGATGCCGCCCAAACGCAGCGATCTCCTTTGGAACATCCGAGCACAATCAAATCACTCTCGTCCTCCCGGACTTCCGCCAGGGTTTCAGGCCCTGGATTTCCAATCCTCATTCGGACGCGAAAGTCTTTCCTGCTGCCACGCATGACCTTCGTCTCTTCCCAGCGACCTTCTTTCAGTCGCATCCACTCATACCTGCCGTCTTGCATTTCATAGGGAGACTCGTCCTTGGACCAACTTCCCAGGAACATTTCACGATAGTCCCTCAGGGCTTTACTGACGGGCAGATCGCCAGGCCACACGGCCACTCGCGCAGCCTCTTTCGCAGTTGAGGCAGGATGGATACCCAAAAGGGTGACATCGGCCCAGGTGTTCTTGGCCAGCTTGATTGTTTCCTTGAGGGCGTATTCGCTATAAGCGTGTTGATCTCCGCTGAAAAGGATTCTCATCTCTGTTCTCCTTCGCGTTCAACGAAACGCGAGCAACGCTGAAGTCTTCACCTCGCTGAGCCACTGAATCTCGGGACAGTCTTTTCTGACAGCTCTCTCAAGGGCGACTGCCACCAGACCGCAATCCTTCAAGGCCTCGGCCGACCCTGTTCCGGGATCCGGTGATAGCGAGTTTTGTACAGTGACCGCGCAGCCCGCCTCCGTTAGGATGGCGCGTGCCCTATCAACCGCTACTCGCAGTTCATCCGTTTTCGATGGGGCCATGCCCGCGGCCGGATAATTGAGCACGAGAGGTATCGGACAATCATGCCAAATCTTTTGGAAGGTCCTCGTCAAGGTCTCCGCTCCTTGTGCGTCGAAACACAGAAGTTGCACGTGATTCACTTTCCTTAGCGCTCTCACCAAGATCACGGGATATGGGATTCTCTGGTAGAGCTTGGAATGGATCCTCTTGTAAAGGTCACCGAGAGTCCACGTGAAGTGAGCGCCTTCGATAAACATGTCAAAGTCTTCCGACGTTGCGATCTTGAGCGACTCCCCTTCTCGGTCACCGTATATGACCCTGGGTTCCTTGAGCACGGGACAAAAGTCCTTCTCCGCTTCCACCAGCTCGGCAATCTCTTCCACTCCCTGCTGCACCATCTCCTTTTCCCAGGTTCGGCCGGCCCAACCGGCTCCCCAGGAAGATGCGCGGGTAGGGGACTCCTTTATGTAGACCGGCTGGATCTCCATGTTCATCGTCCCGCCGAGTTGACACGCGAAACGGATGGCCAAGCTGGAAGCCAAATCTACCTCGATTGATACCAACGTCTTGATCACGCTGAACTCCTCCTCAGGACTTGTGCGGCCGATAGGCGCTTGAATCGTTGCAGCAACGGTCATGCAGCTCTCTACCGGCCTCGGATCTTGGTCTCAGCCCGGCTCACCGCCTCCTGGATCTCACTCAATTTGAACGGCTTGGCGATAAAATCGAAGACGCCTTTATGAAACGATTCCTTCGCGGTATCCATGGTTGCAAAGCCCGTGATAACGATCAGTTCCGTTTTCGGTGAGCGACGTTTTGCCTCGGTAAGCAGCTGCATGCCGTCTATACCCTTCATCTTCAAGTCCGTGATGATGATGTCGTACTCTACGTGCTGAATCTGCTCCATGGCGTCCGCACTGAGCGTGAACGTATCCACTTGATAGCCTTGTTTTTCCAAGGCAGGCCTCAGTCGTTTGCAGACGATGGCCTCGTCGTCCAGCACCATAATTCTGAGTCTATTCATGTTCATTGCCTCTTCCTCACATTAGCGGTTGCGCGATGTGGGCATGCCGGTTGAAGAAATCTTCCACGAACCTGGGGATGTCTTGATCGCTTCTCAACTGAATATCCAGTTGACGAGTAAAGCCGATTAGGGCGCCCAGCACTTGCAGGCGCAGCTCCATTTCTTTCTTCGGCAGATGCATCAGTCGAGCAACTACCAGATCTCCCTTGGTCACCGCGTTGAAATGATAGCTGGAAAGGATCTGAGCCAAGACCCGGGCCCTTCGCGACCGCCGGGTCAGGTCTGTGACACCTCCCACGAATCTGAAATAGATATGGTTGTTGTGCGGCTCATCATGCATTCGAGCATCTATGAAGTTAAAGTGGTAACCGAGACGCAGGTGGAGATTCAGATAATTCTTGGTGATCACCGCCAGGTTGAATCCTGAGGACATGACCCCTCCGCCTGCTCCATCCCAGTTTCTCGTCAGGCTCGCCATTAAGCCTTTGAAGTCCATAGCCACGGGCTCGGTGCTCCACGCTTCACGGAGAGAAATCCCCGTCCACAAGGCCTTGAGGGGCAAGGATTCGATATCTTCAACAGAGACTCTGTCGCCGTTTGCCTCGGGGGCTACCCCCCCTCCCAAGTCAATTATCTTCAGGCCTATGGGAACGTCCGAGGCCAGCGTCCAGACCTTGGCCCCTCTGAAACGGTGGAGGAAACTTGGAACATCCATGAGTTCCTGGATGGCCTTTTCGTGGACGAATCTGATGAGATCGTGCACGGAGGTGCACCCTTGGGGTGTAAAATCAGGGGATTGAGGATCAATTAGATGAAGGGGAGCAATCCGCTTGAGAAGGCGCCGCAGAAGTCGGAATTCGGCAGATTCCTCGAAGACCATTGACTGGAGCAGCTCGTACCTGAGCAGTTCGGTTACCTGACCCGAGTAAACCAATCTGTGGTGGGTGTCCAGCGTGATCTCCATGCCCTCACTGAGTATCTCCGTGGCATTGTCAACGCTGACCAGGGACGGAACGCGGAACTCGCGGGCGATCGTCGCAAGATGTCCGGCAGCGGAGCCCCGCTCGGCAATGATGGCCGAGGCCTTGGGGACTACCGCGGCCAACCACGGTGCAGTGTAGCGGCTGACCAGAACCGCGCCCTCAGGGAAATCGTCCATGTCTTCGTTTTCACGGACCGTGTAAACCCGGCCGGAACCTACTCCCGTATGTATCACCACGCCCTTGTCCTTGATGAGGATCGGGTACAGGGAGCAAGACTCGCAAATATCCTCATCGCCTCGGTCTAGATGATCCGAGACAAGCAGGCGTCGAGCCTGAAGGATCCAACACGTTTCTGCTTCGTCCACAGCCCATTCTATTTCCAGCGGCCTCTTGAAATATCGCTCCAGACTCAGCGCCCATCTTGCAAGGGTGTTTATTGTATCTTCAGAGATCGAGGCGCGACACTTCATGGTCTCGTCAACCGGTATTTCCTCTTCGCCTCCGCCTGGACAAGCCTGTACCAAGGAATCCTTTCTTCCTATGTCCTGTGACTTGATCGTATGAGGAGGGTGTTTCTCTACGACGAATCGGTCAAGAGAGGTTCTCCCCTCAACCACTGTTCTACCCAGGCCGTATGAGGAGTAAATTGCGAGGCAATCCGAGTCGGATTCATCAAGTTTCACGGTCTGGATTACTCCACTCGCTCGGCTGTAGATCATCTCCTGGCAAAGTACCGACATAGCGGTCTCTTCGCCGATCATTCCCATGCGAAGCCGGTAAGTTAGGGCTTCCGGAGAATAGAGGCCGGCCAGCACCTTCTTGTAAGCCTCCGGGACCTGCGCGGGAGGGACGTTCATTACGCTTTCATGCAGCCCTGCAAAGGACAGCTCACCATCTTCGCCGTAACCGCTGCTCCTGACCGCCCAGTGGGCGCCGGTTTTCTGGGCATATTTCATAATCTCTCTGGCCAGGTCCTGAGGGATTATTCCGGCGAGTATGCTGTAGCGAATCTGACCGGCCACCTTGCTGAGCTCTGCGCTTCCGGAAGCCCATTCTTCCAGGAGTAAATGTATGCGCTCCTCGAGGTCGTTGTACTCCAGGAATCGGTGGTAAGCTCTGCTGGTAATTACAAAGCCGTCCGGGACAGGGAGGAGGAGCTTGTGAACTATTTCAGCAAGCGTACTTGCCTTTCCTCCGGTCAGTTCCGGGCTGTCCAGAGGCGCATCACGAAATGGAATTACGTAAGGAGCGTCCGTCAAGACCAATCGTCCCCTCAGCTCCGCCTCCATGGGGAGAAAGATCCGATCAAGAACGCCATACAGCTCGTAATAGCGATTCGAGGCTATCAGATTTAGACCCTTGACAATTTTTAGCATCAGATCCTGAAGCTCATGAACAACATCAAAGAGGTATTTTCGGTCGAAGATGTAATCTCCGCCCGATTTCTCGCCCAAATCCGCAATAACTTCCATGGCCCTCTGATGATTCTGCAGCAGAGCCTGGAATTGCTCGAACACCTGCGGAAATGCTATGAGATCGCGTTTCCGAGAGAAGAGCCGGTTAGCGATTTCTTTGAAGCAGGGCCACACTTCAGAATCTCCCTGAACTCCGAATGACCATTGTCGAAGCGCTTTGTTGCTAATGCGCACCTTTCCCCTTGAAAAGAAAGCCCATCAAAAACCCCGTCGCCAGTGCCACAAGAACCGCGATTACGCCATAGAGCAGCGCGTGGCGGAGGGCCAGTGCGAACAGAATCCCAGGCAACCCCTGCATGTCTATCGCCAATTCCGCCGACTGTTGCTCCACCAACTTCCCGCTGTTAATGACGGACAGTACTAGGCGGTAGCTCCCCGGCGCGATGTTGCCCGGAAGCCTGAACTGCCCTTCAACTGTGGAACTATCGCCCGATGTGCCAACCAGCCTGAGTGAACTTGGAAGAACCCCGTACAGGCCTTCGCTTTCTTTCAGCTTGACAAACTGATCGAAGAGAGCTTCACTCCCTTGCTTGGGCAATGATCCTTCGAATCTTATTCGCCTTTCCAAGGCTTTGTATCCCCATTGCGGGCCTCCTTCCTCATCCGGGGGCAAGTCAGGAGTTGTCAGCAGAAGATATGTCGAGGGCGCTTCGTGGACCGTAACCTCGCCGACGCTCATCCAGAGTCCCCCTCGCCTGCCCTTCCTGAGAAGGTGATCCTCTTCCACAGGGCCTTTGAGTTCCACGACTGCGCCGGCCCCCTTGGGGACCTCGGCAGACACCGTCACCGTCGCTCCTCGAAAGGATTCCTTGATGTGCAAGTTACCCGGTACAACTAGAAGACTAGGGGGCCCGGCACTCGAGTAGGACGACAAGATCATCGCCTGCAACACCAACGCGACCAGTACGGCTGTCCAAATAAATGGGGGTCTCGATCCCATCAGTGCCCCCCCTTGTAGGCCAGCATGATGTGAGGAGGAATTATCAAATCCGCCAGCATCTGGATCATTACGACGAGCACGAGGGAGGCCAGGACTATCTTCAATTGATCGCCTTTCAATCTCTGACTCAAGCGAGCGCCGAACTGAGCGCCTACCGTAGACCCGAGAAGCAACAGCACGGCAAGAATGACGTCTACCGAGTGATTGGTCACAGCCTGCATGATCGTAACGTTGACGCATGTAAACAGTATCTGGAACAGACTTGTTCCTACCACTACATGCATGGGCATTCGCAACATGTACACCATGACGGGTACCATGATGAACCCGCCGCCGACACCCATTATGGCAGCGAGAATCCCTACGATCCCGCCTAGAATCAGGGGAAGTATCGGCGAAAGAGTTACCCCCGACTTTTTGAACGTCATCTGCCAGGGGAGCGAACGAACGGCCCGCACATATAGCGACGGTCGTGCCGATTCCACCTTGCCGGTGTCGGCAGGGGCCTTCCGGAGACTTTGCAAGCTTTCCAGAAACATGTACGACCCGACGACTCCGAGCATGACCACGTAAGTGACCTTTATCACGAAGTCCGCGTTACCAAGGGCTCTGAGGACCTTGATGAAATGCACGCCGAGGGTTCCTCCCAGCACTCCGCCGATCAGCAGCAGGAACCCCATCTTGAAGTCCACGTTTCCCATGCGATAATGAGCGTACGTTGCCGACGTAGACGCGGCCACAATCTGATTGGAGTCGGACGCAGCGGCGACAACCGGGGGAATGCCCGCCATCATGAGCAAAGGTGTCATGAGGAAACCTCCACCTACTCCAAACAACCCCGAAAGAAACCCCACGGCTCCACCCAGTCCCAGGAGTATGAAGATGTTTACGCTGTTCCCGGCAATGGGTAGGTAGACGTTCCAATTCATACTTGTGTCTCCTGTGCAGAACTCTGAAGATAGAGATCGGAAACCCGAGTTATTTGCCCCGCTTTCTCGACGAGCAGGATTTCGCCCTCAAATTCGTGGTGCAGCCGGCTGAGCGAGAATGAGAACTTGCCGCCGGGCTTGCTCTCTCTGTCCTTGGGAGCGGCCATGATGACGAACTGCACGGCCGGCTGAGACTGAACGAATCGAGTGACCACCTCCAAGAACCGGCCTGTAGCGACGAAGATCTCCAGGCCAACCCCCTTCTGTTGGCTTTCGGCCACGACTCGATCCATCCATTTGTCCTGGCCGACATCGTCGCATTGCAGCGAGGCGTCCGTCTGGGCGGCTTTTCGCGAAGATCCCGGAGGGCATACCGCCAGAAGAGCGAGAGACGATTGCATCCGGACGGCCAACTCGATCCCGTAGGAAATTGACGCTTCGGACGCTGAATATGAGTCCACAGCAACCAGCACTCTTTTGCCCATGGCATAGTCTCCGACGAATTCCCTATGGGCAATTTTGGTGCCATAATCTAATCTATTGAAAAGTTTGAAAGATCTTGATCAAGGCTGAAAAACAAGCGGAGTTCTTTGTTTCAAAATGAACAGAAATCAGGAAGGTTCAATCGTGGATCGAGGCGGGCAGCCGAGAAACCCATGTTTCAAAATGGAATTTGCTATGATCCGGCAGGGCAGTTGAGAGTGCTTATAGGGGGCGCCAAAAATAATGCCCGGTAATTCTTACGTTTTGGTGGGGCGGGCATCTTGCCCGCCATCCCTGATCAGGCAGGATGCCTGCTCCACCAAAGCCCTCTTCGACAATGGCGTCCCTTGAACACCAAATCTGTCAAAACTTTTGGCAACGGCTATAGAATTGCGGGATCCCTCAAGATCGTGGTGCGTCCTTCGAGCGAGGGCTAGACAGGCCGTATCTTTTCATCTTTCTCCAGAGGGTGGTTCTTGGAAGGTCCAGGATTCGAGCGGTCTGGCCTATGTCGTAAGAGGTGTGTTCAAGGACCTTCCTGAGGTATTCTTGTTCGCGCTCCTCCAAGGTGGGCCACTTGCCGTAAGGTGTGACTGAATATTCGCGAAGGTCGGGCGGAAGGTCTTTGACCGTCAGCATTTCGCCTTCGGCCAAGGCCACGGACCTCTCGATAATATTCTCCAATTCCCTGACGTTCCCGGGATAGCTGTACGCCGACAGGATTGCCTCTGCTGAGGGCTCAATGCCCAAGATTCGCTTCGAAAACTTGCGGGAATATTTCGAAATGAAGAATTGGATGAGAATCGGTATGTCCCCTCTGCGTTTCATCAGGCTGGGAAGCGTTATTTGAACCACGTTGAGCCTGAAATAGAGATCCTCACGGAAACGCCCTTCTTTCGTCGCTCGCTTGAGGTCCTTATTGGTGGCGGCTATGAACCTGAGGTCCAACTGAATGGGTTTGTTCGAGCCTACTCTGATGATTTGCCGTTCCTGGATGACTCGTAGCAGCTTCCCTTGCATCGGAAGGGGCATGTCTCCAATCTCGTCCATGAAGACAGTTCCTCCTTGGGCGGTTTCGAGGATGCCTATCTTCGTGGCGGTCGCGCCGGTAAAGGCCCCTCGCTGGTAACCGAAAAGCTCGCTCGCTATCAAGTCCTCCGCGAACCCCGCGCAGTTAAAGGCCACAAAATGTCTGTCTCTTCTTCTGCTCTCCCTATGAATTGATCGTGCCACCAGTTCCTTGCCGGTGCCGCTCTCGCCCTGGATGAGAACATTGCAGTCGAGGGGAGCCACTTTGGCAATCATGGCAAAAACTTCTTTCATCTCCCGGCTGATGCCGATCATTTCGCCATGCGGATCTCCGGGTCCTACCCTAGACCTCAGGTCACGGTTCTCTTCCAACAGGTGCTTGTGCTCAAGCGCTCTCGCGGCAAGATGTCTTATTTCGTCCAACTTCAGGGGCTTAGCAACGTAATGAAATGCACCGAGCTTCACGGCCTCGATCACTGAGTCTATCGAAGCGTAACCGGTGATAAGAATGACTTCGGTGGCCGGGAAACGAGACTTCACATTCGCGAGGATTTCAATACCATTGATGCCCGGCAACTTGATGTCCAAGAAAACAAGATCGAATTGGGACGATTCCAGGCTTCCCAGGAAATCCTCACCCGAGGCATAAACCTCCACGCTGTAGCCCTCTTTGGTCAGTGCCTTCTGCATTCTGGTTCGGACTATCAGCTCATCATCTACTACTGCCAGTCGCATCAGGCTCCCCGTGCCGTTCCACCGGGCTCGCCGGTCTTTTCAGTCGGGAGGAACACGGTAAAAGTCGTCCCGATTCCTTTCTCGCTCTGAACGTGGATAGTGCCGCCGTGTTTCTTGACAATACCGTACGTAACCGAAAGCCCCAGCCCAGTTCCCCTGCCGACCTCTTTCGTTGTGAAGAAAGGATCGAATATACGGGGTATGTGCTCAGGCTCAATTCCTGCGCCTGTATCCTGCACCTCGATCTTTACCGACCCGCCGTCATCGGAGGGACCGACCCTCGTGCTGAGCCTCCCGCCTTTGGGCATGGCCTGGATTGCATTGATGAAGAGATTCAGGAATACCTGCTGCAGACTCTTATAGTCTCCACAAACGGGTGCAAGGTCAGCAGCGACTTCCATGCTCTCTTCAACGCTGGACAGCAGCAATTGGTTTCGGACTAGTCTCATGGTGTCCTCAATAACGGATGAAACTGAGAGCGACAGCATTTCAGGTCGTTCGGACCGGGAGAAGTCCAGCAAATTCTTTATGATCTCAGAGGCTCTTTCCGACTGGATAAGGATGTCATCAATCATTGCCAGGGCTTCTTGCCGATCCAGCTGATCGAAATCTTCCTTGAGACTATCCGCTGTGAGAACAATATTGTTGACCGGGTTGTTCAATTCGTGAGCTATCCCGGACGTGAAGGTCCCGATTGCTGAAATCTTTCTGGCCTGGACAAGCTGCTCCTGCCGCTCCTCCAGTTCACGGATCATCCTGTTTATGGCCTGGAATAAAGGCCCGAATTCCTCTGAGTCGCATTGATCTTCCGCGACAGGCGTGAAATCCCCGTGGGCTATCTTCTCCATGGCCTGTTGCATCTGAACGAGCGGCCGCGTCACGAGTCTCGATATGTAAAAAGCCACCCCGACTCCTAGCACCCCGAATAGAAACATCGAGACTATAAACAGATAGAGAACTCGCCGGAAAAGGCGATCAATTTTGGATCTCTCCTCTTTGGCCCATGCGGTGGCCATGTCCAGGAGCTTTTGGCCGATGTTCCGCAACGACTCTTCAGGTCCGGTCGCGCCGGCTGCTTCGAGTCCTCCGCGGACATCCGGCAGACTGGTTTGAAGCCCGGATAACGTCTCTTTGTATCGGGACAATATCTCGAGAAAGGGCTCTGTCTCCGTTCCCTTTCTCAAGCTCAAGATATCCTGTTCATGCCTGAGATAAAGGGATTCGACACGATCCGCGTACGACAGCGCCTCTTCCAAGCTGCTGCGCTGCTTATACAGAAAGAAGTTTTTCTCGAACCGTCGGCCTTCCAGGATGTTGTTGACCAGATCGTCGGCCACTTCCAGGAGTCGCAATCTGTCACCGATCTCCCGGTGGCCCTCGAAGCTGAATACGGCAAACACGAGGACCGACAGAAAACAGAACACGAAGGCCAAGATGATTTTGCGGCGGATCTTAAACGTGACTTTCTTCATCGTGAAGATCCTTTTGGTTTAAGCAAGTCGCATATTCTCGCCGGGATCTATGAACGCGTTCCAGCGAAGTGCGGGTCAATGAATGCTACCAGAATGTCGGACTCGGATCAACGCCGTGCCTGGCTTTCCCACGGAACCAGTATCAAGACATCTGCTTCTAGCCGGCGTCATTGGCTATGGAATTCGCCCTCTGGTGATCTCAAGTTCTTATCTCCGCAGGCAACAACAACCCGGCAGTGACTTGGACTTCCTCGTCGAGTTCGACGATGCCAGGCTGCAGAACTACCTGAACTTGAAGGATCTTCTTGAGCGAGGACGAGTCTGTAGGCAATTCCTCTGGTTCGGGGAGCCCAAACGTGGTATCCGTTCGTAAGTATTGGCGGCCTGTCAGCCTTCGGTGAGGCTGACAGGCCCTTGAGTTCCACCGCCAAGGCTCTTATTTGACATTGTAAACCCCGACAACCCGAATTCCCCGCTGTTCGAGGCGCCTGCGAAATGAACCGTGACGAAATCCTGAGGAAACTTGAGGAGAACCGTGAAGCCATCCGAGGCTACGGAGTTCGCCGCCTGGGGATCTTCGGTTCGTATGCCCGCGGGGAACAAAAGGCGGGCAGTGACATGGATTTCCTCGTCGAATTCGACGATGCCACGCTGCAGAACTATCTGAACTTGAAGGAATTCCTGGAGCGCCTTTTCGACCGTCGCGTTGACCTTGTTTTCGCGGACACCGTGAAACCAAGGCTCAGACCGATCATTTTCAGCGAGGTGGTCTATGCCCAGGGATTATAGAGTGTTCCTGGACGACGGACATGAGGCGACAGGATCCGTCACGGGTCAGAACTCTCGCTGAACCATCACCCATTGGTTGTGAAGTAATCGAGATTGGGGTACTGACAGCTGCCGGCCGTGGGGCCGGCAGGCCTCTTCTCCTATTTGGTTTCCTCCGGAAAGCGGCTGCCGCTGCTCCAGAGAAGCGGAAACCGAAAACCCTTCAGGCCGGTTGATCGTACCCTCTGGACAAAGGGTTCCGTAACAAACACGTCCGAAGTGATCATTTGCGGGATTTTGAAAATGATGGCCTTCCCAAGCCGTTCTTCAATAAACCAGTGGCTTTCGATATCCAGGATCTTCGATTTGCCTTCGAATCTAACGATGTCCGATCTGGATTCGTCCAAGGCATCAATCACTCGGGTCACGTTAAACAAGAAATACTCCTCCCCGGAAATGATCACCGGCAACATCTCACCGTTGTCCTCCAACAGGTCTGCAAGTACCCTTGCGGTTCTTCTGCTGAAGACCGGAACATTGGTGATCAACGAGGGGAAATCTCCTTTGGGTAGTCTGAGCATGTCCGGATCCCATCCAATAGTGACGTCCGTCCATGGCCGTTTCATTGGGAACCCGTTGAAGCGACGGGAGAATTCAAACAGCTCTCCAGTCGTCACTATGACCCCGCGATTCTCGTTGGCAGCAGCGCGTAGGAAATAGACATTCATCGCTTGACTTTCTCATTTCGGAGTTCTCATTTTCGATAACAAGTCTCTGATTCTTACCACGGCTATAAGCCTGCGACATAGAAACGATTCACTTAGTATTGCTTTTCACAAAGACGTTGACGTATCTTGCGCCCCTTGAGATTGCTTCGTCGTTGCGAGCGAAGCGAAGCAATCTCACAGGATCGGAACACGCAACCGTATTTGCGCCATAGAGCACTTCGGTCCCGCCAGGTCTAACCCGTTAGTCTCTAAGGCTAATTTGCTACGCACCCCTCTGCCTCTTTCTCCTTGCAATCCGGGCCTGCGTACGTATAATGACCAGGTGGTCATTTTTCCCGACCGGAGACCTCATGCCTTTCTCCCACCTAGCCCACGACGCTGAATCGGCCCAAATCGGGGGCGCGCCTGAAGAAGTCCTCAAGCGCATCAAGGACAAAGCGCTCGTTAGCGTCGGGAGCAAGCTCTTCGCGGGAGAACGGCTCACAGCCGAGGACGGTCGCGTGTGCCTGGAAACCACCGACCTGCTGGGGCTCGGCTCGCTGGCTCTGGCCGCGAAACGGGCTCGGTTCCGCGATCAGGCCTTCTATGTGGTCAACCGCCACATCAACTATACGAACATTTGCAGGAATGGGTGCAGGTTCTGCGCGTTCCACCGGCAAGCGGGCGCGGACGATGCGTATCTGCTAAGCCCTGAACAAGTTGCCGCCGAAGTTGCGGCATCGTCCTCCATGGGCCTTCGGGAAATGCACCTGGTTGGCGGGATCAATCCCGAAGTTCAATTCTCTTATTATCTTGACCTGCTGCGAGCCATCAAGCGCGCGTGTCCCACTGTGGGCATCAAAGCATACACGGCTGTGGAAATTGATCACATCACTCGGATTTCCATGCTTTCCTGGCACGACTGCCTGGCCGCGCTCAAGGAAGCCGGCCTCGACGCAATGCCGGGCGGCGGTGCTGAAGTGTTTTCGGAACGCGTGCGAGCCAGGCTCTTTCCGAACAAGATAGACGCTGACACGTGGCTTGCGGTCCACGGTGCGGCCCATCGCCTCGGCATAAGTACTAATGCTACGCTTCTGTTCGGGCACATAGAAACACCCGCGGAAAGGCTCGATCATCTCCTGCGCCTGAGGGATCAGCAGGATGAAACCGGAGGATTCAAGGCTTTTATTCCTTTGGTCTTCCATCCGAAGAATACTGCGCTCAGCGATTTGAAAGCCCCGGTCGGCACGGAGATCCTCAAGACTATTTCCACAGCGAGGCTGATGCTCGACAACATACCTCACATAAAAGCCTACTGGGTGATGCTGGGCCCGAAGCTGGCACAGACCGCGCTGCATTTCGGTGCAGACGACCTGGAGGGCACCATCGTGAAAGAGAACATCGCACACGAAGCAGGGGCCGACACAGCGCGCGGCCTCAGTCGAAGCCAATTGGAGGACCTCATCCTTGAGGCGGGATGCCGCCCGGTGGAACGGGATACGTTCCACGAGCCGGTCGAGGCCGCATGAAACTTCAAGATGCCATTCGGAGGGCAGGTGACGGGCAACGGCTTTCGGTAACCGCTGCTCAGATATTGTACCGTGATTGCGACCTGGTGAAATTGGGGCAGTTGGCCGATGCGGCTCGCTCGCGCCAAAATAATGACCGGGTGGTCACTTTCGCCGTGGACAGAAACATCAACTACACCAACATCTGCACTTCCGGTTGTCGCTTCTGTGCCTTTTGGCGGCGGAACGGACACCCCGAAGCATATGTGCTGGACGAAGAGACCCTTGCGAAGAAGCTGGAAGAGACCAAGGCGCTCGGCGGAACGCACATTCTTCTCCAGGGCGGTCTCAACCCTGACCTTGATCCGGCCTGGCACGAAAGGCGCCTCCAGCTCATCCGATCATATGGGCTGAAGGTCCACGGATATTCACCGCCGGAGATTCTGTTCTTCTCAGAGCGATGGGGCCTGTCAGTGGTGGATGTTCTGAAGCGCCTTATCGCTGCGGGGTTAACATCCATCCCAGGAGGAGGCGCGGAAATCCTCGTGGACCGTGTGCGGCGGGCGGTTTCTCCAGGAAAGGCGTCCGCTCAGCAGTGGATGAATGTAATGGAGACTGCCCATGGTCTGGGGCTCAGGACTTCGGCCACGATGATGTTCGGTCACGTGGAAACGACTCAAGAGCGGCTCCTTCATCTCTTTCGCATTCGCGATCTTCAGGACCGGACAGGCGGATTCACCGCGTTCATTCCTTGGCCGTATCAACCCGGCAAGGAGACCCTTCAGACGACTAAAGTCGGAGCAACGACCTACTTGCGCACCCTGGCCGTGTCAAGGCTTGTGCTGGACAACGTTCCTCACGTCCAGGCGTCGTGGGTGACCCAGGGGCCTGAGGTAGGCCAATTGGCGCTCTTTTTCGGCGCGGACGACCTGGGTTCCACGATGATCGAGGAGAACGTCGTGGCAGCGGCCGGCGTGACCAATCGCTTGAGCCCTGAGCAGATGGTCAGGCTCATCGAGACCGCGGGCTTCAGATGGCGACAGCGGGATGCGGTGTACGGCTCGGTGTAGAGGTCGCGAATGGAACACGTTCGGCACAAAGCGCGCTGGGTGATCCTGGAGCCCGGGGTCTGCATCGAAAACGGCTTCGTGGAGGTTACCGACGGCCGCGTCAGTGCCGGGGGAAAAGCCCGGCCGGGCCTGGTTGCTTACGATCACGGCCACGGAGTCATCATGCCTGCTCTGGCAAATGGGCACTGTCACCTGAGTCTGTCAGCGTTGGCGAGTCTCGCAGAGCCGGGGATGAGCTTCGTTCAGTGGGTGAGAGAACTGATAAGGGCCAAGGAAGCCCTGACGCCCGAAGCCGCTGCTGATGGGGCTCTGAAGGCCGCCCAATCAGCGAAGCAAACCGGAACAGGCTTCCTTGCCGAAGTGGGACCGCTGCAACCAGGGACCTGTGCCATGGAACAGGTGGGAATCGAGGGGATCGTGTTCCTGGAATTGCTGGGCAACGTCCCGAATGTCCCGGATCTGCCGGCTCCGAGTAACGGGCTCTCGTTCTCCATGGCGGGTCACGCGCTGCATACGACCCATCCCCAGACTCTTCGATCCCTCAAGGCGTCAGCTGCGAGATACCGGCGGCCTTTCAGCATCCATCTTGCCGAATCCACGGCAGAAACGGAATTCCTGGCCGACGGCCGAGGCGAATGGGCCGGACTGCTGCATGAGCGGGGCATAGATTTCAGCTCGTGGGACCTTGTCTCGGAAAGGCCGATAGCACGAGCGGATCGCCTGGGGCTTCTCGGCCCCGGTACCCTGGCCGTGCATGCGCTGGACGTCCAACCGGGAGAGATCGAAATGCTTGCAAAGACCAGGACTTCGGTCTGCGTGTGTCCTCGCTCGAACTGGAGGCTTCACGGCCGGTTGCCTGACATAGAAGCCTTTCTAGACTCCGGCATTCCCGTGGCCCTCGGAACCGACTCCTTAGCTTCGGCGCCTTCTCTGAGCATGTTCGAGGAGATGGCCTTTGTCGCACAATCCTATCCCGATCTCAGACCCGAGACTATCCTCGCGATGGCTTCCGTCCATGCGGCGGCCGCGCTGGGAAGGCCCGACCTCGGCAGGATCATGCCCGGACAAGAAGCGTCCCTCATCTACGTGGACATAGCCTCTGGGTCCCCTGATGACCCGGCCGCCGAGCTGGTCTCAGCGTCCCCTGCCTTCGTGGAGTGGCTCTAATGTTGGGCAGACTGGGCCGTATGGCTTACGTAAACACCTTGCCCGTGGACTGGGGGCTTGTGAGCAGCCCGCTGGGCTTCCTGGTGAACATCCGCAGCGGGCCTCCCACGACTCTGAATCGGCTCCTTGCCGAGGGAGCCCTCGATGTGAGCCCGGTCTCGTCCGTTGCAGCGCTGGAGCGTGCCCATGAGTGGCTTGTCTTCGATCACTTGTGCATCGGCTGCAATGGGGATGTGGGAAGCGTGATACTTGACTCCGACAGGCCGGTGGAGCGGTTGGACTGTGCGCGGATTGCCGTGACGTCCGACTCCGCAAGCGCCGTGAAGCTACTCGAAGTCCTACTGCAGCGGCACTGGAAAATCGAGGCTCGTCTCGTACCTCAGGACCATCGTTGTTCAGCCCGACTCTTGATCGGAGACGCCGCGCTCAAAGCCGGCCTGTCTCCGGACGCACGGTTTGTCTATGATCTCGGCCGAGCCTGGAAAGAGTACACTGGCCATGGATTTATCTTCGGCCTTTGGTGCGTCCGTCGCGAGTTTGTGCTGAAGCACCCTGAAGAGGCACGGGCCCTGTATCACCTGTTGGCCACATCATATCTCATCGGTCGGACCAACATGCCCTCCGTAGCGGCAACAGCGGCCGGCGTGACCGGCCTGCCTTTATCGGCCATCGAGCACTATTACCCCAAGCTCGTCTATGAGCCGGACGAAGCGCTTTGGTCCGGATTCGCGAAGTTCCAGCGGTTGACCGGCTATGCGGACACTCGACTCGCAACCTTCGGTCTGTACGACGCGATGCTCGTTCATCGTGGACAGGCCGGCTCCCTCCAGTATCGCTTCCCTATGCAAGGTAGGCCATGAGAGGCTGATCTGATCGCGGGATAATGCCTGCGGCTTCAGCGCCCGAGAGAAGACGTTCCACCGCGCTAACTCCTTGATTGCCAAGCTCAAGGCTGAAGGAATTCACATACAGATTGATGTGTTGCATTACCACTTCGCGGTCCATCTCCTGGGCATGAGCCAGGATGTAGTCCATGGCCCCGTCCGGGTCCGCGTTGGCGAGCCTGAGCGACCGGCGGATGGCGCGATCAGCCTCTGCGGCTACCTCCGGGCCGAGATCCCTGCGAACCGCGATTCCGCCCAAAGGAATGGGCGAGCCTGTGTGTTGCTCCCACCATTGCCCCAAGTCGAGAAGCGCTACCAATCCATAATGTTGATAAGTGAACCGGCCCTCATGAATCACGAGCCCGAAATCCGCTTTCCCCGCGGCAACGGTCGGCATGATGTCCGAAAAGACCACGTGCCTGAAGGAAGGACGTTTTCCCAGGTAGAGGCTCAGCAGAAGGCACGCGGTGGTGAACTCGCCGGGAGCGGCGATGAGAGCATCCTGCAGTTCTTCCAGGCTTCGTCCCGGCCTGGCCACGACCAGCGGCCCACAGCCTCGACCCAGGGCCGAGCCGCTTCGCAAAAGGCCATACGTGCCTCTCACGTGGCCCAAGGCCGCGAAGCTCAACTTCGTCACGGCCAGACGACCTCCGAGAGCCCATCCGTTCAAGGTTTCCACGTCTGCCAGCGTATGCTCGAGGGCTAGCGGCGTTTCGACTCGATTCGTAGCCAACGCGGCCATTATGTACGTGTCGTTGGGGCACGGAGAGTAACCGATGCAAAGTCTGGTCATAAAAACGGTCATGTCTTCACCGCGCAACGAACCATGAAAGGCTCGCTTCGATCGAGAGATTCCACGGCATCCAAGGCAGTGGACCATAAAATGGGAGTTCTTGAAGGGGAGCCCGAGGGGAAACTTCTTGCAAGAAGTTGCCCCTCGGGACACTCTCACGTGAACCTCCTCAGATAACCCAGCACGGCCTCTTGCGCTCTTTCATCGGCTAGCGGCAGATTCCATCGGGATTTGTCACGATTGCCCGCGATGTTGCTGATGCCTCGGACTTCGCCGACCGGTATCCCAATTTTCTGACCCACGAGAGCCGCAGCGAATCCCTCCATGTTTTCCACGAGCGGATGAAAGCGGTCCGCTCGTTGCAGGGCCTGATGATCATCGGCAGAGACTCCGACAACAGAGAGAAACCGTCCGGTGCGGGCGGTAGCAACCTGTGCGGCCGCGTGAGCGAGCGCCTCGGCCAAATCAGGATCCATGGCGATCTCCTGGGACAGTCCGGCGAGGGCGAGGTCATCGGCACTCCCGATTCCTGCCCCAACGCAGAGTCCAAGCTCGGAAAGCACCTCCGACGATGCTACCGCGAGATCGCCGATTTTGAGCCCGGAGTTATCGTAGCATCCGGCTGAACCGAGCATGATAGCCTGGGAGATATCCAGGCGTTCCACCAGCCCGCCCACACTGCAGGCTGCTGAAACCACACCTATCCCGACCGCACTGACGAAAATCGAAGCATGGGCGGCTTCCCTCACGTGGTACGGCTGTCCTGCGAACCGACCCGCGGGCCGGGCATCCAGCTTGCTGAGAAGGCGGGCCAACTCGGCCTCCATTGCTGCTGATACGAGCACCCTCACTTGACTCTCCAGGGGTGAAGCACGGTCATAATGTTGTGGGTTTCTGCAAAGAAATGATTCCTGGGGACAACTTTTCCAAAGACTCCCAACATATCAGCGGCTTCCGCTGGTCGCCGCTCCTTCCGGCCCAGGCAGATTGCGGTACACTGGGGGAACCGCATCGGTCTGCAAGTGAACGGCAAGCCGGCATCTTTACAAATCGTTGTGCCGCCGGGGCATCGCGTTTCCTATATCTGGACCAGTTCTTCAGCCTTGTCCAGCTCTCGTTCGACAGTTCCTGCCGCCGGGTACAATCATCCTCTCGAGATGGTCGCGACCCCAGGGTTTTCCAACGACAAAAAATGACCGCGGAATCTCCTCGCCGTTCTTGATTCTACCGGCCCTCGGTGCTAGATTATCAAGGCTATGCTTCCCTGAGCAGGCTTCCTCCCGAGTCGGCGAGCGAAGCGCCCACGCATGATCAAGGGACTTTTCTTCGAACCGAGGAGAACTCTATGGATCTCAAATTCACCCGCACGACCTGCCCGTACTGCGGTTGCGGTTGCGAATTCCTCCTGGAAACACTGGACGGAAGACTCGTCGGGACCTTCCCGGCCAAAACCAACCCCATGAACCAGGGCAAACTCTGCATCAAGGGCTGGAACGCGCACGAGTTCGTCCAGAGCCCCAAGCGACTCACCAAGCCCATGATGCGCAAGAACGGCGAACTTCAGGAAGTGTCGTGGGACGAAGCCCTGGACTTCGCTGCGGCTAAGCTGGTTGAAATCAAGGATGCGCACGGCGGGGACAGCCTGGCGTTCCTCACATCCGCGAAATGCAGCAACGAAGAGAATTACCTGCTCCAGAAGTTCTGCCGGGTAGGCTTCGGAACCAATAACATAGACCACTGCGCCCGTCTCTGACACTCCTCCACGGTGGCAGGTCTTGCCGCCGCTTTCGGAAGTGGAGCCATGACAAACTCGATCCCGGAGATCGAGGATTCGGACTGTATATTCGTGACGGGTTCCAATACAACGGTGGCGCATCCCCTGATAGCCTACCGCATATACCGCGCCAAGGCCAAGGGAGCCAAACTCATCGTTGCAGATCCCAGGCGAATCCAATTGGCCCCCATGGCGGATATTCACGTACGGCAGAAACTGGGGTCCGACGTCGCGTTCATCAACGGCATCATGCACGTGATCGTTGCCAACGACTGGCACGACAAAGCCTTCATCGAGGAACGCACTGAAGGATTTGACAAGCTCCAGGAGACGCTGAAGAACTATCCTCCGGAAAAGGTCTCCGAGATCTGCGGCGTATCGGCCGACGACATCGTGAGGATAGCGGAGACGTACGCCAAGGCGGAAAGAGGCTCGATCCTCTACGCGATGGGTATAACTCAACATACCCACGGTGTGGACAACGTGAAGTCCCTGGCCAATCTGTCCATGCTCACCGGCCACATAGGCAAGCCCTCCACCGGAGTGAATCCCCTCCGTGGCCAGAACAACGTCCAGGGCGCCTGCGACATGGGCGGATTGCCCAACGTGTACCCGGCTTACCAGGCCGTCATAGACGAGAACGTAAGGCAGAAGTTCCAGGCCGCGTGGCAGGCGGAGCTATCGCCCAAGGTCGGTTACACAATCATGGAGATGATGCACGGCCTTGAAGACGGCTCGGTCAAGGGCATGGTGATCTTAGGCGAGAACCCGGTCGGCAGCGACCCCGACGCCAACCACGTGAAACACGCGCTGGAATCCGCTGAATTCCTGGCGGTAATAGACATTTTTCTCACGGACACGGCCAAACTGGCCCACGTTGTATTCCCGGGGGCCTCGTACGCGGAGAAGGACGGGACGTTCTCCAATACCGAGCGGAAGGTTTCGCGAATCCGGAAAGCCGTGGAACCGGTGGGCGACTCGCGACCGGACTGGCAGATCATCGCGGACCTTTCGACGCGGTTCGGTTTGCCTATGAACTACGGATCCCCGGAAGAGATCTTCCAGGAGATCGCCAAGGTCACCCCCAGCTATGCGGGCCTGAGCTACGAGCGCCTTGAAAAGGGAGCTATCCCCTGGCCCTGCCCCACTCCCGATCATCCCGGGACACCCGTGCTGCACAAAGACCGGTTCACCAGAGGCAAGGGCCTCTTCCACGCAATCGAGTACAGACCGCCCGACGAAATGACCGACGAGGAGTATCCGCTCCTTATGACAACCGGAAGGTACTTCCCGCATTATCACACCGGGACCATGACCAGAAACTCGCCCACGCTGGATGGCGAAATGCCCGAAGGCCACGTGGAGATCCATCCCCGGGACGCGTTGGAGATAGGCCTAAAGAACTTCGACGAGGCCAAGATAATCTCCCGAAGGGGTCAAGTCACCAGTAAGGTCATGCTCACCGAGGTGGTGGAACCGGGCACCATCTTCATGAGCTTCCACTTCATGGAAGCCAACGCCAACGTGCTCACAAACCCGGCCCTCGACCCCATCTGCAAAATACCCGAATATAAAGTGTGCGCCGTGCGCGTGGAAAAGTAGGGGTGTAAGGAAGAGGAAGAAGGGGAAGAAGATTACCGGGGAGGGACTTTTTGCCAAAAAATCCCTCCCCGGATTCTCTTTGCCCCACCTCTTCTCTCTTCCCTCCGCCCCTCTTCCTTCACTCGTCCTGGACCAGGTTTACGGCGCCGTGGTGGAAGTAGTTGAACCGGCCGCCCCTGACGTAGGTGACCACGTCAACTCTGAACTGTTGAGCCATTGCCATGGCCATGGCGCTCGCGCTGGAGCGGGAGATTATTATCGGGAAGCCGTTTCTTGCGGCCTTGGTGAGCACTTCGGAGGTTATCCGGCCGGTAGTGAGGAGCAGCTTGTCGCGTGTCTCCAAACCGTGGAGGAAGCAGTACCCGGCGATCTTGTCTACGGCGTTGTGGCGGCCAAGGTCCTCGAGAATGATGATTGTCTTTTCGTCGTCCGCGACGGAAGCCGCATGGACCCCCCGGGTTATGCTGTAGATGCCCGGATAGGTGTCCAGCTCGGCCATTCGTTTGAGGATGGTTCGAGGGGAGACCCGAATTGCGGGGCCTTGTCTGGGCTCGACCGAGTCCGATGCCGCGGATTCGACGGAGAAGACCAGCCCGCCCGCACACCCTGATGTGAGCATTCCTCTGCCTTCCAGCTTGGCCACGCGCTCATCGGGAACGTCAAGTTCCATCCTGACGAGCCTCGTGCCGTCGTCCACATGGCATTCCAGGAGCTCGGATCGAGCGGCCAGAACCCCTTCCGAGATCAGGAACCCTGTGAAAAGCTCTTCCAGATGAGTGGGAAGAGTAGAAATGGAAAGTATTTCCCTGTCGTTGACGAAAAGTGTGTACGGGACCTCTTTGGCCAGGAAGATGTTCTTGGGTTCAAGCAGACCTTTATCGTAGCGGAGCGCCGGTGTTTCCACCGTGAGGCGGTCCCTCCGGTCGGCGGTGTTCCCGGACAATTATTACTCCTTCCCGGCTTTCAGCTGAGAGAATTCATCCAGGCAGTTCTCGGCTGTTATAGATCGTTTTTCGCCTCCGAACAACTCCTTGAACTGCTGGTCGGCGTATCTTTCGCAACGATTCCTCAGCCTGGTGTACGCCCAGAGCAACTCCAGCCCTTCTCTGGTCAGCTTGGAACCTTCATTGGTGGTCTCCACCAGTTTGAATCCGCACCTGGTCTCGGTAGCCCGAATCTTCCCCCAGACCGCTCTGAACGGCTGCTTGAGCTTCTGCGCGGCCTTGTTGATTGAACCGACCTCTATGATGGCTTCCAGGATGCGCAGTCTGCCTGTCCCGATGACCAATTCGCCCTTTTCGTTTTCTATCCAGATTTTCGAACGGACCTTGAGACCCATTTTGCACCGTCCATGAGGAGTCCGGCCGGAAGCGGGCCGACCTGATTCTCGATTGCGGGCCGCCGGCCAGGGGATGCGCTCTGCACGCTCACTTGCGGCGGCCGAGCTACTATTCCTCGGGGAGTCCAGTGCGGCCGTTTGCGGCTCATTATAGCCATAGGGAAAGATTGTTTGCAACTTGTACGCGAGCGCAGGGGACCCCTCTCGGGAGTGTCTCAGAATTTCCAGAAGAGCCGACATCGTAGCACGATGTGCGGTAGGGGCGGGGTTTATCCCCGCCCGTTGTGTCACGATTGATAGAGGGCGGGGTTTATCCCCGCCCGTTGTGTCACGATTGATAGAGGGCGGGGTTTATCCCCGCCCCTACCCTGCATCGTACCGAGAGTTCACCGGTAAGAGAGACTCCGAACAGCGGGCTACCCCTAGTAACACGACTCGATGTACAGCCTGAATTTTGAGACAGTCTCCTCTCCCTCAGCCCGATTATCACAGACCTTCATGTCAAGTTGTAATAATTAGTTTTATTTCTAATTGTTCAGCTAAGATCAGTTGACTGATCTTAGCTGCCCTTTACTGTTACATGGTCGGCTATAACCTCATCAAAGGAAGAGGCCGGTCCCCGGCTGAAGCTTAACTGCCAAGCGAACGTCGGAGTGAACCGATAATCATCTTCACGCAAGGGTTTTCAGCTGGCCCATCATGTGCTATTCACCGTGGAGCAATCAGGTCCGCGCGGAGGTTCCATGGCTAAGGAAAAGCTCACGATTGCAATCATATTCGGTGGCCGGTCTGCAGAGCATGAGGTTTCGCTGCGGTCCGCCGCGTCGGTAGCGGCCGCTGTTGACAGAAGCCGCTATAGGGTAATGCCTGTGCTTATCACTCGGGAAGGCTCCTGGTACCAGCGACCGGACGCCGACACCTCTTTTTCCGTGGACGACCGTCCGGGAGAGGCGGATCGTTTGGTCTTTTCAGCCGATCCCGGAGACGGCGGCCTTCTCCGCGGCGGAAAGCACGGATTGCTTGCACCGGTCAAGGCCGACGTATTCTTTCCTGTGCTGCACGGAACCTGCGGGGAGGACGGCACGATTCAGGGGGTCTTTGAACTTGCCAACGTCCCTTACGTCGGGTGCGGCGTGCTCGCGTCCGCTGTGGGCATGGATAAGATTCTCATGAAGGCGGCCTTCCGCGATGCCGGCCTCAACGTGGGCCCATTTTTCTGGTTTCTCAGGTCCCAGTGGCGTAACCGCCGCTCCGAGATCCTCGACAGATTGGGTCAGAGCCGATTCCCAGTGTTCGTCAAACCCGCGAATCTCGGTTCTTCTGTGGGCATCTCTCGCGTAGAGGGGATTGAGGATTTCGAAGCCGCGGTAGAGCTTGCAGCTGGATACGATCGGAAAATACTCGTCGAAGACGGAATCCCGGGCAGAGAACTTGAAGTGAGCGTCCTTGGCAACGATGAGCCTAAAGCGAGCCTCCCGGGAGAAGTTGTCGCCCACTCGGATTTCTATGACTACGAAGAGAAGTATATTCGCGACACGGCTGAACTCGTGATCCCCGCGAAGCTCGACCCCCATGCCGAGAAAGAGGCAAGATCGGCCGCCGTTAAGGCATTCCAGGCAGTGGATGGCTCCGGATTGGCTCGGGTGGACATGTTCTTGACCCCGGAAGGGCGGATCGTAGTGAACGAGATCAATACCTTACCGGGCTTCACATCCATAAGTATGTATCCCAAGCTTTGGGAGGCTACGGGACTGGGATATGGCGAACTCATAGACAGGCTGGTAGACCTGGCCTTGGAAAGATATGACGACAAGCAAAAGACCAGCACCAGCCGGATCAAGTGACGCGCTTCCAGGCGGCAAGGGATCGCCGGGTTCATCTTCTACCACGGCTCCCCACGAAAAGGGCCTGAAAGTGATGCTGTTGGCCGCAGGCCTGGGCACGCGGCTGCGGCCGTTAACCCTTGAGCGGGCCAAACCCGCGATTCCTCTCCTCGGGAAACCTCTGGTTTTGCGGCTCGTTGAAAGGCTCATAGAGTCGGGGGCATCCGCCTTCCGAGTGAACCTCCATCACCTTCCGGACACCATCCGCCGAGTATTTGAAGGCAAGGCCCTGCCAATATCCTTTTCGTTCGAGCCCGAGATTCTCGGGACAGCGGGCGGTCTAGCGGCCAATGAGGCATTCTTCGACCAGGGAACCTTCCTCATGGTCAATGGCGACATCGTGATGGATTTCGACCTCCGGGAGGCGCTCGCATTTCATCGTGAACGCCGGGCCCTTGCAACACTGGTGCTTATCCCGCAACAGCCGCCTTATCGCTATACTCAGCTTAAAATTGACTCAGACTACCGCATCACGGGGCTGAAAGGCTCCAGGACGAGCGGCTCCCTCAGTAGTGAGACGTATGTTTTTACGGGGGTACACATTCTGGAACCGGAGATCTTCAGCTTCATACCTCCTGGAGTCTTCTACGAGATCAACGATCAGGTCTACCCCGAAGCAATCGGAAAAGGTCTGCCCGTTTACGGCTTCCCGGTTGACGGGTATTGGAACGATCTCGGGAGCCCTGCCCGCTATCTGGAGGCCCAACGGGACTTGTTCAAGCGTGGAGGGATTACTCCGTCCTCGTGGATCGCCTCCGGGGCCACGGTGGAAGATCAGGCCTGCCTGGGGCCGTTGGTGTCCGCGGAAGACGGAGTGCTGCTGGAACGCAGGAGTTTCGCGGAATACTCCATATTGTGGCGAGGGGCCCGCGTTACGACCGGCGCATTATTGCGCAATTGCATAGTGGGATCTGGAGTGACCGTAACGGGCACCCATGAAAACAAGGTCATCACTTTGAAGGGAGAAGCTCCCATTGCCTGATTCGGTGATTAGCTCTCTCCGCTTGACCCTGCCCCGGAATAAGAACAGGCAGGTGGTTAGTGTCGAGACGCTCGCAGGCGATGCGTCGGCCCGGACCTATTATCGCATCCGGTACTCGAGCGGCAGTACCGCCGTGGTGATGCGGCTTCCAGGTTTGGCCCCAAACGAAGGCGCCTCTTTTCTGGACGTCCAATCATATTTGGAGGATCTCGGGCTGCCCGTTCCGGAAATATACGGACACCAGCCAGCAGAGTGCCTGCTGCTGCTTGAAGACCTGGGGGATCTACTTCTCGAGACCGCGGTTCAAGAAGCCTCGCCGGACAGTATCAAGGACCTCTATCGCGAAGCCGTGGATCTCCTGGTGGAGATGCGCCGGCGCTCGGCAGCCTCTTCCGTTGACTGCGTCGCCCTATATCTTGCCTTTGACGAAAAAAAGCTCATGGAGGAAATGCGTTTCTTCATGGATCATTTCGTCAGGGGCCTGTGCGCGTCGGAACCCTCACCGGCAGCGGTCTCGGATCTGGGGGATTTCTTCTCAAGGATATGCTCAATACTGGCCGCGGAACCCAGAATATTCACCCATCGGGACTACCATGCGAGGAACCTGCTGATCCACCGAGGACGGCTGTTCATGATTGATTTTCAGGACGCAAGAATGGGACCTGCCCAATATGATCTCGCGTCGTTGCTCAGAGACTCGTACGTCACGCTACCGGAGGACCTGGTAGTGGAGTTGCTGGGCCGGTACATGGATGCAACTGAAGTGAACGCCGCGGAGTCACGGAGCAGGTTCCGTTACATCTTCCACGTCATGTCGCTCCAGCGCAACATCAAGGCCCTTGGAACATTCGGATTTCAGGCTGCTGTGAAGGGGGCAGGGAGATACCTCTCTTCCATTCCCCGCACAGGCGCTTACATTGGCCGCACCATTGGATTACATGGAGATCTGGAGCGTTTCCGATCCGTGGTTGAAGATTTTATCGTCGGTCCAGCCGCGTCGGTCGCCGGCTGACAAGCCAGGTAATCTAACACATTATTATATACTTGTATTATATTGTTTTATTTGATATAAGCTCCTCGGCATCAAACGGCCCAGCAATTATCCCACGGAGCCCCTCCATGAAAAGAATGCTCTTCAACATCGTGCTCCTCGCAGCCCTCGCTGCGCCTATCGGAACTGCAGGCGCAGCAGAGCAGATCAACTTTGACGAGAAACTCAATCAGATCAGAGAAAAAATCAACTCCCAGATCGAACAGGTACGGGGCGCACGGGAAAAGGCCGACAACCAGATGGAGCTGGCAAGGCTCAGGGCTGCCGAACAGCTCAGGAGTTCCGAAGAGAATCTGATCCTGCAGGTGGAGATGCTGGACAGGCTCAGGGAACAGCTTCAGGAGCAGATGGCGGAGACAAAACAAGCAATTGACAAAATGCGCCGGGACAGGATCCTCACCATCGGCAAGACCCTGATGGACATCGAGGCTCAGATCAACCAGACCACCGGCGTTGTCGAGAGAATGAGAATTCTCCGGGAAGGCATGGACAAAGAGGAGGCTGGGGGCGGCGCGCAACAGGGTATCTTGTCTTCCCTGGCCGGATCTACCGCCAATCTGCCTGACAATGCCTCGGGAACCGCCCAGGGCAGCTGCCCATTTCTGCCCCAACCCTTTCCGGAAGCGCCTGCCACGTACCCGGGCACATCTCCGGCGGGACCTGGCTACCCCGGGACGCGTTAGTTTCTTATAGAAGAGACTCCGGGGGAAAACTTTTCTGCAGAAAAGTTTTCCCCCGGCCCCCTTTCAAAAGACTCCTAATATATCGGCGGCTTCCGCTGGTCGCCGCTCGGCTGCATTCCACGCAGATTTCTCTCAGGAAGCTCCCGACTCAGGAACAAAAAAATCTTTGCCAGGGAGGGTTCACTGAATTATCCTGGAATCGGGTGAACCCTTGGAAGTGACGTGCCAGAATTGCAGAAGCATTCTCCAGGTGCCGGACGGCCGGGTGCCGGTAGGGCGGTCGTTCGTCCAGTGCCCCAGGTGCAAGCGCCGGGTCGGGATCTTCGTGGGAGTCCCGGTGGGAGCGGTGCTCACCAATCTTACCGGCGTTCGGTTTCTCGCGGGCACATCGGACCTCATGGACAGGTTCTGTGATCCGGGAGAGGCTTGGCGCGTAGTCAAGGTGCTTGATCCCTGTCCCGATAAGGGCAAGGGCCGCTCCTGCGAGCTTCAAAACCGCGGGCGATGCCCGAATCAGAGACTGGTGGTGAGGCTCAGCAGGGACATGGCCCTGTACAAGACTTGCCTCTATCGAAGGGGATGGCGCATCTTCGACAAGTGCTCCCGTTCCCCTGTGGGCAACGTCTCCGGCCTGGGGGCTTCCGGTCCAAAGGCCATGCCGAGTTGGTGAACTCGGTGACAAATTCGTAGCCTGCTCTTACGAGCGGGACGAAAAGACGTGCTGCCTCCGTCAATCCTGCGAAAGCCGTAGTCTAGTCTCTTCACAACCTCATGGACCCCCACTTTCGTAGGGGTAACTGACTACCACGTCTCTGACGTAACCGAAGGAATCGTCCTTCAGCCAATAGCATCGAGCCCAGCCTTCTCTGTCCAGATTAAGAGGCTGTTTAAGTCAATCTCACTCATTCTTCCATTGGGGTTTGCGCTTTTCCATGAACGCGGCTATACCCTCGTTGGCGTCGCAACTTTCCATCAGCTCCTTGAGATACAGCGCTTCCATTCGCGGAAGGTCCTCGCGGATGGCCCTGAAGAAGGCCAGTCTCGCGGCTTTGTTCGCGATCTTGAGGCTTGCCGCGCTCTTGGGCAATATGTGCTTCTCGATCCAGGGAATCACCGCCTCCCACGCGTCCTGGTTTTCGCCGGTCAGGATGTTCACCAGGCCGATTCTGTGCGCCTCCTGTGCGTCTACCGAGGCACCCGAGAGAATTATCTCGTCGGCCCGTGACTGGCCCACCTTGAACCTGAGCATCACCGACGCGGGGGGAGGAAAAACACCCAGCACTATTTCCGGCTGGCCGAGCCATGCAGTCCGGTCAGCGACTATGAAGTTGCAGAAAAGGGCAAGCTCCAGGCCGCCTCCCAGGCACTGGCCCCGGACCACGGCCATTGTCGGCACCGCCAGGTCGGCAAGCTGGTAGAAGACCCTGTGGAAGGCCTTCAGCATCATTGCCGCCTTGTCTTTGGTATGCTCCGGCACTGCCGCGCCAAAGGAGAAGTGCTTACCCGCGCCCTCGAAGACGATCAGCTTGAGGTTCTTGTCGCAGGCCAACGAATCAAGAGCGTGCGAGATTTCCTCGAGCATGGCCGCTTCCAGCACGTTGGCTTTGGGTGCGTTCAGGACTATCTTGAGGACGGCCCCCTCGAAGTGCTTCTCGCAGATTATCAGACGATATTCCATGGGATTGTCCCTCCGGGTAGAAAAGCTCCAGTCAAAAACGTATGAGCCCTCGCGTATCATACGGGAGGGCTCGGGTTTGCGGGGCAACTGCGCACATCCGGCGCAACTCGGGCCGGAAGCCGGCCCGTCATGACGGGCATTTCAAGATGGGCAGGCGGCAAGCCTGCTCCACACAAAACAGTCCGACCCGCTGATATTCAGATGTCTATGGGCACTGCCTCATTATTCTTTCGGCTTGCCGAAAACCTGCGCAAAGGTCTCGTCCGTCGCAGGAGCGCCCTCGGCCAGCAACTGGCGCCAGCGGATGAAGTCAATCACGTCCTTGCCGGTAATCTTCTTGGTGTTGAACGCGTTGAAGCCCAGGTACGCCTCGTAGCTCATGTTGGCCATGAGCCAGTGCCTGTTGGCAAGTTTCGACTGATCCCAGAAGAATTTTTTCTTCGCGCGGATGCCGTCCACGGCCTTTATGAGGCAACCGGGGAACAGATTGGCGAACGTCCAGATGATCTTGTTGACCTCTTTGTCGAGGAGTTCGAAATCCGTAGGAAGCTCTTTCATAAGCTCTTTGGCAGCCTTAGCATCCTGGCCGCCCTTGAACTCGCCGTAAACAATCTCGCCGTCATTGATGTAAGTATCTGTGATCACCAATGGATTGCGGATAAACTTGTCTCCTTGCTTCAGCACCGGCACAACTTTGGAGACCAGGTTCTTGGCCTTCATCTTGTAAGCGGTCCAGAACTCGCAGCTCACGCAGTTCCACATGGCATCTTCCATTGAGAGGAACCAGGGCAGGAAGTCCGTGGAACCTCCGTCCGGGCTGGATCCGTGACGCGCACCGGCCTGTCCGAATATGGCCAAGTCACTGGAAACCGCCAGATCGCAGGCCATTCCTATTTCCTGGCCCCCGGCGATTCTCATGCCGTTCACGCGGCAGATGACCGGTTTCTTACAGTTGAGGATGGCATCCACCATGCCGTTGAACAGATCCATGTATTCCCCATATTCCTGGGGCCTCTTGGAGTAGTATTCAGCGTATTCCTTGGTGTTCCCACCTGTACAGAACGCCTTGTCGCCAGTTCCCGTGAATATGGCGGCCACCACCGAACGATCCTGGCTGGCGGCGCTGAATCCTGCTATCACGCCTTTGACCATCTCCGTGGTGTACGAGTTGTACTGGTTAGGATTGTTCAGGCGGATCCATGCGACATAAAGGCCCTCTATCACCTTTCCGTCAGGCGACGTAAGAGGCTTCTTCTCATAGACCGTGCAGGGGGCTTCGGTTCCCCAGTGCTCGGAGCCAATAAGAATGTGATCTTTGCTTGAATTGTCCCGAGGTAACCACTCTATTGACATAATAGACCTCCTCTCCAGATTGGAAAACTTTGGTGCTGCCGGCCCGCTTCCCGAACACTGCGAGCATCGGCAAGCAAACTCTCGTCAAGTTCGGCCGGAATCGCTCAAGGCGTTTCACAGCAACTATTTTAGCGGCTCGAAGGCGTAGAAGACTCTCGGTATTTCAACGACTTCCCGCCCGACTTCCTGGGGAACCGGATCCACCTCGAACACGGACAGCTTAACCTGATCCCCGGCTTTGAGTTCACCCTCCTTGCAATTGATGATGCGGACAAAGAAGGTCTTCTTGCCCTGCAGGTCCACCAGGGCATGAACCAGAGGCGCCCTGCCGAAGCCCAACGGCACGCCCACGACCTCCTCGGTGACATCAATGACCGTGCCCACTGTGGGCCAGTCTATCCACTCCATGTCCGTGCTGAAGCATTCGGGACACATCATCCGAGGGGGAAAGGGTTCTGCGCCGCAGGCCTTGCACTTCGTGGTGGTAAAGCGACCTTCCCTGAGATACTGATAAAATGGATGAATTTGATTGAATTCCTTGGACTGCTGAGGGAACAGGTCCATGGTAATCATATATTTTCCGTCGAGTACGTTGATGCCCGGGATGCTCATACTGCCTCCCTTCCGTAGATTAGGACCGTGTGTGCCGCTATGAATCCGCTGAGGTTGTGTGTCAGTCCCAGGGCCGCGTTGGGGACCTGCTGGATCGCGTCCCCGCGGAGCTGTCTGGCGACCTCGATGCCCTGCCTGATGCCGGTTCCGCCAAAGGGATGTCCGCAGCCGAGCAGTCCGCCGTCGGTATTCGTTGGAATCTTTCCGCCGAAATCGTTCTGGCCGTCGGCCACAAAGAAACCACCCTCACCTTTCTTGCAGAATCCCAGGTCTTCCATCTCGATGATCTCGGAGATGGTGAAGCAATCGTGTGTCATGGCCACGTTGATGTCTCCGGGGCTGACCTTTGCTTTGGTGTAAGCCTGGTTTGCCGCGATCTTCAGGGCTTCCCAAGTGGTCCAGCTAGGCATGTTGGCCGACATGTTGTTGAGGCTGGCCTGGCCGGTGCCTCGTATGTAGACCAGAGGCTTGTCGGTGAGCGCTCTGGCTTTGTCTTCAACGGCGAGGACTATGGCCGCGGCGCCGTCGGTAATGGGGCAGCAGTCGAACAGAGTCAACGGTGCCACTATCATTCTGGCCTTCATGACCTCTTCCATAGTGACGGGGTTCTGAAATTGCGCCTTGGGGTTCTTGGCCGAATTCCTCCGGTTCTTCACGGACACTGCTGCCAGGTGTTCCTTCTTGGTGCCGTATTGTTTCATGTGCTGTTTCGCCACCATAGCGAACACAGGAGGCGGCAGACCGAGTCCCTGGCTCCCGTCCCAGTCGTGATCAACGGAGGCCAACTCGCTATAGAAAATTTCCCACTTCTGTGGGGTGTAAAGCTTTTCTCCGCCCGCGACCATCACAATGTCGGCCTGGCCGGACTTTATGAGGCCGAACGCCAGTATTATGGCGGAGCTGCCGCTTGCGCACAGGAGTTCCACTCTGGCGCATATGTTCTTGGGTTTTACGCCCACGTACTCCGCGACGAGCGGTGCCAGGTGCGTCTGGTAAGATGTTCTTTCAGTATAGGCCGATGCAACCAGCAGCCCGTCAATGTCTTTCGGGTTCAGCGCAGGGTTGTCTTCGTAGCAGGCCTTGGCGGCTTCCTGGAAGAAATCTCTCTGGCTGCCGTCCCGGACCCCCCATTTGGACATTCCTCCGGCGACAACGCATACGTTGCGTTCCATCAATAACTACCTCCGGCTTGATATTAGGGTCGTTTTCAAAACTGGACGTCTCGGTGGGGACGCACCATTTCCGCAATCGGGGCTGACCATTGCCGAATCATGTACCGGGCGCTTTGTTCAAGATCCCGGACTGTCGCAGGGATTGCCTCGTACAAGGAAATTAATCTGAAAAGATCTGCCCGTACCTTTGTCGCGCACGGCCTCATCATTGCTGCGATCTACCGTAAACGCCCGCTATCGTATGCCGCTCCGTCCTCTTCAGGACGTCTCTGCTGAACGGTTGAAAGCGTCTTAGCCTGTGGATGGGGTGCCGCATCCCTCCACCTGGCAAGCCTGTATTTCAGTTTACAGTATCTTGCTGTATCAAATCAATCACTTTTTGATATCTGAATCGAGCTTGCCGGAGAAAGATTGCCAGCTCCAACGTGCTATTATAACTGCACTAATTTGATGCCGCAAAACAGAATGACCCGGCGAACTTTCGGAAACTCTTCAATTTTGAGTTTCATTTGGCTGAATTCCGAGCGTTACACTAGGGGAACTTCATCCGGGATCCAGCTCATTTTTTTTGACAGGCAACGGCCGTTGCCTTCGCTCCCTAGCTGCCGAAGAAAACCTTGAATGCTCTGTTGCACATCCAGACGTCTTCCTTGGCGCATACCTCCAGGGGCGAGTGCATCCCCAGGATGGGCGGCCCGCAGTCAATTATGTCCATCCCTGTCTTGGCCAGGTACTTTGAGACGGTTCCGCCCCCGCCCTCGTCAACCTTGCCGCCTTCACCGGCCTGCCACACAACGGAGTTTTCGTTGAAAAGCTTGCGTATCCAACCCGCGTACTCCGCGTTTGCGTCGGAGGCCATGTATTTGCCGCCGTGGCCCGTGTACTTTGTGACATTGATACCGTAACCCAACTTTGCGGCGTTGCGCTTCTCGAATACGTCGGGATAGGTCGGGTCGAGCGCTCCGGTGACGTCCGCGGAGAGTGCCTTGGTGTTGAAGAAGACTCTGTTTAGATTGGTCTGAGAAGGCTCAATACCCCATTTCCCCATGATTTCCGCAAGGAACATCTCCAGGATCCTGGATTGAGCCCCGGTGTTGCCTTCGCTGCCGATCTCTTCCTTATCGTAGAAAATAGCCACGGCAGGGTGCTCAGGCGTCTTCGAGTCAAGTAATGCCCTGAAGGCGGCATACGCGCAGACCCGGTCGTCTTGGCCGTAACCTGCAATCAGCCCTCGATCGAGACCTGCGTCACGGGCCGGTTCAGCAGGCACCACCTGGAGCTCCGCGGTGACCAGGTCTTCCTCGGTCAGCCCATACTTGCTGTTGAGCCGTTCCAGGATCGCGAGTTTCACTCGGTCGCCCGCGTCCTTGTCCTCGTAGGGAGTGAACCCGAGAATCAGGTTGAGATTCTCGGCCGGAACGAATTCCGATGCCTTTTGTTCCATCTGTTTCCGGGAGAGATGAGGCAGAAGATCTGTGATGGTAAGGATCGGATCGTCGTTGTCGAAGCCGATCTCTATTTCCACTGTGGAGCCGTCTCCACGGATCACCGTTCCGCAAACGGCCAGTGCTCTGGCAACCCAATGATACTTCTTGATGCCGCCGTAGTAGTGTGTTTTCAGAAGAGCGAGGCCGGTGTCTTCGTACAATGGGTTGGGCTTGAGGTCCAGCCTCGGGCAGTCCACATGGGTGGTTATGAGTCGTATTCCATCGGTCGCCCACTGCCTTCCGCGGACGGCCATAGCGAGAAGCTTCCCTCTTGAAACCATGAACAAGCGATCCGTTGGAGCCCCGAGCTCGTACACATCTCGAAAACCAGCTTCTAGGGCTTCTTCCACAAAAAAACTTATCGCTCTTCTCTCGGTGCGGGCATAATTCAGGAATCCGCGGTAATCATCCGAATATGCCCTGACCTGCTCACGCTCCTCCGTGGAGATGAGGTCCCAAACGCGCACTTGATCCCTGACCAGCCGTTCCTTGAGTTGGCGGGTCTCGTTGGATTCCTTCTTTTCCGTCATGGATATCCCCGTGGGTTGGACTGTTTACCGCCCCAGTTTCCAGGGCGGATCCAGAGGGTTGAAGTTCCCTGTCATGGTTCTCGGCTCGTCGGACACAGGCCCCTGCGGACCAAGTGAAGACGCGGACGCGGACCTGACATTCTGACTGCTCCGGCGGGCGAGAAACTCCCTGGCTATGTTTACGGGCGTGGCAAAACCGATCCCCTGGCTCTTCCAGAGGAGAATCGTATTTATTCCTATTACTTCGCCCTCCATGTTAAAAAGCGGACCGCCGGAGTTGCCGAGATTCATTGCTGCGTCTATCTGAATGAGCGGCGGGTAACCGGAACCAGGGATGGTTCTTCTCTGTGCGCTGACTATGCCTATCATGACAGACTGGCCGATTCCGTAAGGATTACCTATTCCCACAACCCACTCACCCAGTTCCACCGAATCGGAGTCACCCATTCTTATGGGCTGGAGGTTCGTCGCTTCGATCTTCAGCAGGGCCAGGTCGTTCTTGCCGTCCTTGAAGAGTTGCTTGGCCACGAACTTTCTTCCGTCCAGGAGTTCCACCTCCGTCTGGGTGCCGTTTCGAAGCACATGCTCGTTTGTGACTATGTGGCCGTTCCTGGAAACTATGAATCCCGAACCGTAACCCGTTGCCTTGGCCCCGGGCTCGTTGGACAGCCCAAGGTTCCCTATGGACCAGGAAGCACCTGAATCCAGCATCCTTATGGATACCACGGACGCATTGACCTTCTTGATGAGTTCCCGTATGTCGGGAAATCCCATGGTCCGTCCCATGTTGCCGCCACCCCGGAGTTCAGCTCTCGTGTCGGCTCCCGCTTCGGACGGCTCGGGTTTGTAGGGCACCGGAGCAAGCCCGATGCGCCCCCTGGGCGCTCCACGAGAGCCGGCTTCGGAAGGTTCGGCCCGATATTTGTGAACCTGGCCTGTGGCGGACGGCGTTGCAGCCTTTCGCAGCATTGGATCCTCGGCCCGACAGACTGAAACAGGATGGAACAAGCCCACCAAGAAATATGATAGAATCAGAATTGTGAAATGTCGGAAAGCCGTCATCCGGGGACTCCTTCTAAGCGTCTCCCGGATATGAGCCGCATTTTGAATGCGTTTTCCCGGGTAGATGGAAGGGATATAGCGCCGCGGGCGTGCCCTTGTCAATGCTTTTTTCTATTTTTTCTTGACACAATCGGGATGTTTGGCGTATTATTTCATGTTCTTTATTAAGAATCTGCCACGCCAAAAGAGGAGCCCTTTCCATGTTCGAAGTCGAGATAGTTGCCTCCTTCTCTGCAGCTCACCGTCTCAGAGATTATAACGGAAAATGCGAACACCTGCACGGCCACAACTACAGGGTCCACGTGGTGGCCCAAGCTCCCTCTCCCGGCCAGGGAGGAATGGTAATTGATTTTTGCGACCTCAAGCAAGCAACCGGTGCCGTCCTGGACAGGCTGGACCACACCTTCCTCAATGAGATCAAACCCTTTGACGACATCGAGCCCTCAGCGGAGAACATCGCAGCCTTCATCTTCCGGGAGATCTCCCGGGAGTTGGGCGATCTGGCCGGAATCCTCCACATGGTGTCGGTCTGGGAGTCGGACTCATCGAGAGCCTCTTTCATTCGGGATCCGGGCTGAGTATATTGCCTGTAGGCCGAGCAATCTTTCGCGGAAGCGGACTGCTCATTTTTGTGATATCATGTTACCGAGGATGACCTCAGTTGGAAATATTGGCATTGTCTGAATCATGACGGAGCAGGCCTGGAGCCCTGTCTGGACGACGGTCGAGGAGAGTCTGGGGTTGTGTCCGTCGTGTGGTTGAGTATCTTGACGCCCGGCGAAAACGGCCTCGCCCTTTTGCGGGCAAGTCGCC
>Ga0172375_10001391_pt1 | contig 38992 bp, 29 predicted proteins | sample LakKiv1m_FD_114537 | JGI IMG/M metagenome (GOLD analysis project Ga0172375, IMG submission 114537) | Freshwater microbial communities from Kabuno Bay, South-Kivu, Congo - kab_092012_11.1m | ecosystem: Environmental > Aquatic > Freshwater > Lake | place: Democratic Republic of the Congo... | reverse complement strand
TCAGGAATTATCAGGTACCTTATCGGAGCCGGCAAAAGCCTTTGCTTTCGGAATAAAAGCCGATAAGCGCTCATCCGTGGTGCTCGGCGAATTCAGGATAGAATAATTAAAGATTCTCCAGGGGCTGCCGGTTTCGTGAACACTTAAAACTTTTATGATTTATAGATAATTATCCGTTGTCCGGGATAAATCGGTTTACGGCTGTCCAGCTTATTCCAGGATCGCAACTTGGTCAGGCTGACATGGTAGCGGTTGGCGATAGATGACAGCGTATCGCCTTTTTTTACGATATGAACGACTTTATTACTGCTGGAAGAGGTTCCCTGTGAAGCTGGGTTTGTGGGGATTTTCAGTTTCTGCCCGGGTTGGATGTTATCCTGATATAGATTATTCAGCGAGCGGATTTTACTAAGGCTGGTATGGTAATTACTGGCAATCCCGGTCAGGGTTTCACCGTTCTTGACAGTATGGATTACAATTTTAGTTTCGGCGGTTTTCTTTTCGGGTGCAATGTAGTAGGTGCCGGTGGGAATCAGCAGAGTCTGTCCGACCCGCAGCTGATTACTGTTCCGCAGGTGATTTGCGGAAACCAGGGCTGAGACCGAAGTGCCATACTTACGCGCAATCGAGCTTAGCGTCTGTCCATTGCGAACCTTATGATAGACCACTTCCGCCGGCTCAATGTCCTTTGGTTCGGGCAGGGTGGCTAATTTCGCAATCAGGCTGTCGGCGGTTCCTTTCGGGACCCGTAACCGGTAGGCATTATCGTTCGAGGGTGTCATCTTGCGACGCAATTCGGGATTATATTCATGCAGAATTTCCGCATTGAAATTGCAGGCTTTGGTAATGTCATCCAAGGCATAACTGCGGTCGACGACGACTTCATCCCACTCCCAGGTCGGAGTCGTTGGGGACGTAAAGCCATATTTCTCTGGATTTTTAGCAATAATAATGACCGCCATCAGAGAGGGAACATAACCGCGAGTCGCCGGAGGTAAAGTACGCAGTTTCCAGTAATCGCGGGTACCTTCGCGTTTGATATTGCGCCAGACGCGGTTTTCTCCGCAATTGTAAGCCGCCAAAGCCAGATACCAGTCGTCGAATTCATCATGGAGTTTCTTGAGATATTTGGCGGCGGCGTGCGTGGATTTAATCGGATCGCGGCGTTCATCTACCCATTGGTTGCGCTTGAGACCGTAGGCGGCGCCGGTACCGGCTACGAATTGCCAGACGCCGACTGCGCGGGCGACTGAATTGGCATTAGGGTTGAATCCGCTTTCGATGATCGGCAGATAGAATAATTCCTCGGGAATTCCGTATTGCTGTAAAATAGGTAACATGTGGGCCCGGTATTTATTCGAGTTATCCAAAAACCTTTGGATGGTTTTAGACGGACGACCGGAGAAATACCTGACTAGGCTGTCAACTTTTTTAGATCTGACAATCGCCATGTGACCTGGCCGGTCATCAACGACCATCAGAGCATCGTTACCGATATCGACCGTATCCAGAATCGTGTCGAAAAATTCTTCTTCAATCGAGGCTATCGATGATGTATCCGTTTCATCAATCAGAAAAGTGAAATTTGTCTGAAAATCGCTGATAACCTGTTCGTTGAAACGATTGAAGTCATCCTGCTGGAGAAGCGTCAGACTGTCCAATTCACTGATCTCCGCTATGATTTCGAAGACATGATCAAAGCAGTTTTTAGTTTCAGTAGTATCGTTGAAAAAAGCCGCCACGAGCGCATCGGCATAGTAAGATTTCGCTTCGGAGATGATCAGGTCAAAAATATTGTCAACGGAAAGGTCGTTTACTTCATTGATATTATTGTTATTTAATGGTAAATCTTTATCAATCATAGGCAACGAGGCTGATGCCGTATTTATAATAATCAGGAACATTGCCGTCATAGAAAATTTCAAATATCTGTTCATAATACTCCAGTTTCATCACATAATTTCGGACGGTAACTTATTTCTTCCGTGGCAGAAAATCAAAGTGTTTGTATCGAAAAATTAATGACAAACTGCCTATACCGGACTTATGTTGTTTTTAATAATAAGTTAAAAAGAAGCGATTTCCCCGTGGCTTCGGTGTTTTGATCGGCGGATCAGGTCGTCATGGTTTGCCGCAGGGCTTTCTGCCAGCCGGCAATGAGGTCATGGCGGCGATTTTCGTCCATGATCGGAAGGAAGGTGCGCTCGCAGTACTTATTGGCAATCAATTCGCCGATATTTTTCCAATAACCAATTGTCAGGCCGGCCAGGAAAGCAGCTCCCAGCGAAGTCGATTCGATATTTTCCGGGCGCATGACCGGTTTATTGAGAATGTCGGCCTGAAACTGCATCAGAAAATTATTTGCGGCGGCACCGCCATCGACTAAGAGTTTCTGAATCGTCAGGCCGGTTTCGGTTTCCATGACTTTCAGAATGTCGTAGGTCTGGTAAGCCATTGATTCGAGTGCGGCGCGGATGATGTGATTACGGTTCGTTCCGCGGGTTAATCCGACAATTGCGCCACGGGCATCCATGTTCCAGTGCGGAGCTCCGAGACCGACGAAAGCCGGTACGAAATAGACTCCGCTATTATCGCTGACCGTCAGAGCGGCGGCTTCGCTGTCCGCCGAGCATTTGATCAGTCCCATTTCAGCACGCAACCATTGAATCGCCGCGCCGGCGATAAAGACCGAGCCTTCCAGGGCATAACAAGGCTCACTATTTTGGTCGACAGCCAGCGTCGTGATTAATCCTTTTTGCGATTTGATGAAATGATCGCCGGTATTGAGCATGATGAAGCAACCGGTACCGTAGGTGTTTTTCAATTCACCGTCTTTGACACAGGTCTGGCCGAATAAGGCCGCTTGCTGATCGCCGGCTACGCCTGTAATCGGAATTCCGGCAATCGACGGAATGGAAACGACTTTACCGTAATCATCGCCCGAACGTTTGACTTCCGGCAATATATTTATTGGAATTGATAACAGGTTGCATAACTCCGGGTCCCATCGTTTTTGCCGGATGTTTAAAATTAAAGTCCTGGCAGCGTTGGTAAAATCGGTGGCATGGACTTGCCCGGCAGTCAGTTTCCAGATCAGCCAGGTATCAATCGTCCCGAACAGCAGATTGTCCGGATTGAGATTGCGGACGTTTTCCAATATCCATTTGATTTTTGTGCCGCTGAAATAGGCATCGACCGGTAAACCGGTTTTATCACGGATTATTTCAGAATGGGGCTGGAGCGTCCGACAGATTGCGGTTGTCCGGCGGCATTGCCAGACAATGGCATTACAGACCGGTAAGCCGGTGCGACGATCCCAGACGACCGTGGTTTCGCGCTGATTGGTGAGGCCGACCGCCACTATTTGACCTGGATGGCGTTCGGCCACTTCTTTAATCGTATCGACGACGGTTTGCCAGATTGCCAGCGGATCGTGCTCGACCCAACCCGGTTTTGGATAGATTTGGGTGAATTCGCGATAGGCCATATCAACGATCCGGCATTGTTTATCGATCAGGCAGGTTTTAGTGCCGGTCGTTCCCTGGTCAACGGCTAAGATGTACAATATTTTCCTCCGGATTGAATTGCTTGTCCCCACAACGGGCATCCAGCCATTCCTGCATATCGTTCAGAACGCGGTTTTTTTCCGGATCGTTCAGAATCTCATGGTAAAAACCGTCATAAATCTTCAGAGTTTTATCGGACGATTCGGCCTTTTCAAATAATAACTGACTGCCTACGATATCCGCCAGCCGGTCGATCGTGCCATGCATAATCAAGAGCGGTACTTCTATGGTTTCCATCCTGGTTTGAATCCGGCGAATCGCCGCATTCAGTTCGGCACCGGTACGAGCAGGAATTCCTCTGCGATAGTTCAGTGGATCGTCGTTATAAGATTGAACAATGACCGGGTCGCGCGAGATCGCCGAGCCGTCCAATACGATCGTCTTCATTTTCGGAAACAAGGCGCTGATCAACGGTGCAATTTTAACCAGAAACGGCGAAACCGCCGCACTGATTTGTAAAGATGCCGCGCTGAGGAGCAATCCATTGATTGCCGGTTTTCGCGTAATTGTATAGAGCGTGGTGACAGCTCCGCCCATACTGTGACCGAATAAAAACAGCGGCAGATTTGGAAATTCCTTGCGGGCCCGATCCAGCGCCAAATCGAGATCGCTCAAATAATCATCAAACGATTTCACGAAACTCCGGTGGCCTTCCGACCGGCCATGGCCGCGCAGATCGAAAGCCCATACGACATAACCGGCATCGGTCAAATGTTTGATGACATGAATGTAGCGGCCGGAATGTTCTGCCAATCCATGCACGATAATTATTAAGGCTTTGGGAGATTGTGCGGGGTGAGAGATGCGGATGAACAGGTTAATTCCGTCAAATGCCCGCAGCTGCTCCGTATAGCTTTTTTCCGAAAATGATTCCATTTGCATACATCACCTCATTTCACGCAATAAACATACAAACTTGTTTGATTTTACAATTGCCGTCGCGGGAAGTCAAATAAATAATTAAAAGCCGAATGATCTCAGAAAAAATACTTGTAAAAAGGTTGGCGAAAACAGCAGCGAAAATGTTTTCGTAAATATTGCCATTGAATAGTGGCCAAATACAAAATCGCAAAAGTATTTCTCTCGTCGGGAATAGAGGGCTGGCGACAATTTTTTCTTGCATATATTAATTAGTCTTCTAAATTAGAAAACGATTTCGTAAATAGGGGATTTAATCAGGGGAACTAGCCATTGAGAGATACGGGTAAATGACCACAGCCAACCAGACCAAGGGTTCGTTTATTACGAAGTTCAAACGTTTTCAGCATCTTCAAATTCTCTCATTAAAGAAGGTTAAATGACCACAATAAAAGATATCGCCCGAATAGCAAATTGTTCCTTATCGACCGTATCGAAAGCCCTGAACGGACGGCAGGACGTCAGCCAGGTGATGAAAGACCGGATCATTCAGATTGCCAAAGAACAAAACTTCACTCCCAACGTTTTCGGAAAAGGCCTGAAGAACCAAAAGACGGAAAATATCGGTGTCATCTTTTGCCGGGAATTTCAGCCGCTCTCGTTGAATCCGTTTTATTCGCGGGTTCTGGAAGGCATCGAGGCCGAATTAGCCATTAATAATTATAATCTTGTGCTGCATTTATTGCCGGAAGTTTATCGCGGTGAACTACCCAAGATGATTAAAGAGCGGAAAGTGGACGGATTAATCCTGATTGGCGTCTTGCAGGAGAAGTTCATCGAGCAATTGAAAATCGAAAATATTCCGACGATTTTGATTGACCCGAAAATTCCGACTGACTGCCTCTCGCAGGTTTTGATCGATAATGAACATGGTGGATTTTTAGCTACTCAGTATTTGATTAATAAAGGTCATTCCCGGATCGCATTTATCTCGGGCGATCTGGAGCGCGAAAGTTTTCGGCAGCGCTTCACGGGATACTATAAGGCTATGAATTATAATCACCTGCCAATCGATGAAAAATATATCCGGTCTGGCGGCCTGGAAATGGGTTATGACCATATTAATGCGCTTTTAAAACTGGACCCGTGCCCGACAGCGATATTTGCGGCCAATGACATTAATGCGATTTATGGTTATAAGGCTATCAAGGATAATAAGCTGAATATCCCGGACGATATCAGCATAGTCGGATTTGACGATATTGATTTGGCAAAAATGGCAACTCCGCCTTTGACGACGGTCAGGGTTTATAAAGAGGAAATGGGCTCGATTGCCGTTCGGAAACTGATTAACCTGGTCAATGATGTCGAAAAGACCACGACCAACATCGTGCCGGTCAGGATTATTGAGCGGAAATCAGTTCGATCCATCAATGAAAATTTAATCAGGTTTAATTAACTGAGCCGGTAGCGCCTTGAAAGCATTTAGCAGAAATAATTTTGAAGGTGAGTAATAAAGGAGAAGATGAGGATGGGTGTATTTACAGAAAAGCATAAATTATTTTTCAGATTCTCATTGGTTTTTCTGGCATTTGGATCGGTAATTTACGCCAGTACGACCGGAAAAATTGCCGGCACGATTACGGATGCCGAGACCGGCGAACCACTCTGGGGAGTCAACGTGATCGTCGAGGGCGTTTCAGGCGGTTTGGGAACCGCGACGAATGCCGATGGATATTACGTCATCTTAAATGTACCGCCTGGAACGTACTCACTGAAAACGACGATGATCGGTTATACAGCCATTACCAAAACCGAAGTTGAGGTATTTATTGACCAGACCTCGCTGGTCGATTTTAATCTGTCAAAGTCAGTGCTTCAGGGTGATGAAGTCGTTGTGACAGCTAAAAGAAGCATTGTGCATAAAGATGTCTCGACCAGCGTTTTGTCGGTGAACGCTGAAGAGATCGAAACATCCATTCATACGAGCGTAGCCAATATTATCGGCGAACAAGCCGGTATCGAGGGATTGCAGGTCAGGGGCGGAGCCGTAGATGAAACCGCGTTTATGGTCGACGGCGTTATGTTGCGAAATCCCAGAACGAATGAACCGATTACGGGGATTGCGTTAAGCGGAATTCAGAACATCAACGTCAAAAGAGGGGGATTCGAGGCCGAATACGGGCAAGTCCGTGCCGGGATTGTCAATGTCGTGACCCGGGAGGGTGATCCAAACAAGTACGCGGCGACAATCTCAGTCGATTATAATCCGCCTGAGCCGGATTATTTTGACTCCAGCCCCTACTCGTATGATTCCTATTACAACCGGCCTTACTATGATGACGAAGTCTGCTGGACAGGGACAGGCAACTGGCCGGATTACATCTCTTCTCAATATCCGGAATTTGAAGGCTGGGATCAGGTCTCCGAAAACACGCTCACAGACAGTGATCCGAATAACGATCTGACCCCGTTGGGAGCGCAAGTTCTCGAAAGCTGGCGTCGGCGTCAGGAGCAGACTACTAATATACCTGACATCAATATCGATGCCGGGTTCGGCGGTCCAGTGCCGGTCGTCGGAGATATGCTCGGAAATCTACGGTTTTTTGCCACCTATAAGCGCGACCGCGCCGCTCTTGTTATCCCGCTGGCTACAAATCAGTACAATGATAATAATTTCCGTTTAAAACTCAATAGTGATATCGCCAGTAACATTTCGCTGGAGTTATCGGGTATGTATGGTATTAACGCCTACAATGCTCAAAACTGGTCATATCTGTATTTCCTTGATCAGCCGGAAGAGATTGCCCGCGACGCCGATGAGCGGGCGGTTTTCGGCACCGGATATTACAGTATCTCAAAACAGTATTATGACCAATTTTCAGCGACTATCAATCATACTCTGAATAATAAATCTTTTTATCGGGCGTCAATTTCTCAAACCCATACGAAATACCGGACGAATCCGGCCGATTTGCGTGACACTTCCCGGGTCTATTATATAATCCCCGGTTATCAGGCGGTGGATGAAGCGCCTTATGGCTGGTGGGCTTCACTCAATCCCTATACGAACGAACCGACCACTTTTCAGTATGGCGCGCACGTTGCCCGTCAACGAGATACGAGTGACGTTTATGTATATGAAATGAAAGCCGATTATACTAACCAGGTCAACAGCGTTCATCAGGTTAAAAGCGGTTTCAATGTTCAGTTCAGCCGGTCGGAACTTCGCTATAGTGAAATCCAGATGAGCACCGAAAACCAGATTGTCAGCTATACTAACCGTACCGACAAACCTATCCAGGCCGCCTGGTACGTGCAGGATAAAATCGAAACTCAGGGATTTATTATGAACGTCGGCCTGCGTGCTGATCTGTATTCGGCCAATACCGAATGGTGGAATCTGGATGATCCCTGGAGTGATTTTTACAGCGCAAAATACGAAGAAGGGTCGGATTCGCTGTACAATAAAAGTACTCCGAAAGCCAAATTGACAATCAGTCCGCGGTTCGGAATTTCCCACCCGATTACCGAAACATCCAAACTCTTCTTTAATTACGGTCACTTTACCCAGATGCCGGCCTACGAAGACATCTTCCGGTTAGTTCGTAGCGATTCCCGCCGGGTCACCCTGATTGGAAATGCCAATCTGAAACCAGCTCGGACGGTAGCTTATGAACTGGGATTGGATCAGGCAATCGCGGATCAGTATTTATTAAGGATCAGCGCTTATTACCGGGATATCACCAATCAGTATACGACCACCCGGTATATCGGAAACAGTGGCATAGATTACGAGATGGCAACCAATAACTCATTTGCCGATGTTCGCGGTATTGAAATCAGTTTGGATAAATCCCGCGGCCGCTGGTTCACCATGTTGGCCAATTTAACTTATCAGGCCAGTTCCTACGGCGAATATGGGCGCGGTGAAGTCTATCAGGATCCTTCCAAACAGGAAATATATGATAAGGATACGCAATTACGTTATCAGACCAAACCGATCCCGCAACCGTACGCCCGGCTCAATGCCAGTCTGCATACGCCGGACAGTTTCGGACCGAAAATCTTTGGAAACGATATTCTGGGAGCCTGGGATTTGACTTCATATCTGGACTGGAAAGCCGAAGGGCGCTATACTTACAATCCCAACGGCGTGGCCGGTATAGTGAATAATGTCAGAACGCCGGCTTACTTCAACATCGATCTGAAACTAAGTAAAACAATCCCGTTCAAGACTTTTGACATTATTTTGTATTCGAATGTGTTCAATGCGCTGAACATCCGCCGTCTGGCGATGCTATGGGGCGATCCGGCGGCCTATTCGGATGACCTGACCGGCTATCAACAGTCTTTGCATTTACCGGAAAGTGAAGCCTATAATAATATTCCGGGTAAGGATCACTATGGAGATTTTCGCGACCCCGATGCTGAATATCAACCCTGCAAGCGTGTCGCCGATTTATCCAGTGACGGACAGGAAGGCTATTACTATTATGTGACCGAAAAAGCCGAAGCCGGTGAATATGAGTGGTATTATTTCGATACCGACGCTGGAACCTGGCTGGCAGTCGACAAAAAGGAAATTAAAAAGGTACTGAAAGAAAAAGCCTACATCGACATGCCCAACCGAACCTGCTTCAATTTCTTCTGGCCGCGTAACATCACTTTTGGTATCAAGATAGCGTTTAATCTTTAAAACAGGAAAGCGATAATAATGAAAAGACTAAACAATATATCAATCCTGCCGAGCCTTTATCTGATTATCCTTACCAGTTCGATCGCTCTCGCTCAGAGTGGTGGCGAAGGGCGCTGGGTTCTCTCCGGTCAGATGAATGAATGGATTTCGGAACAGGGTTGCTTCGTGGAGGCCGCCCGCATTGATCTGTGCAATGACGACTGGATCTGGCCGGCGGAATGTGGGCGCAACATGCGCAACGGCGAATCGCGCACACTCGTTATCAGTACCAGCAACTATTTTGACAACGACATGCAGACCACCTTCGCCTACAAAGTCGTTCAGGCCGGACCAACTTATAATGCCAACCAGAAAATCGAGTTCTTCAATAATACTGTGAAATTGATCGGCAAGTTTCTGACTCCTAACATATACGTCGATAACGTTCCCAATCATTATTTGGACGGATATGATGAAGTCGATGAGGTCGATGAAACCATGGCGCCGGAACGTAAAGTCGTCAACGAGATGAATTCCCAGATAGGAATTCATGTTAAACGCGAGGTCTTCGGATATAGTAATCCCAAGATTGACGACGTCATATTTCATGATTATGTATTTACCAATAATGGGATAGTGAATAAAAACGGCACAACCGTCTCGGTCACGTTGTATGATGTGTATTTTACTTTCGTCGATCGTCTGGCATTCGCGGGGGAGGGGAACCCCGGGACTGATTTTGAGTCCGGATTTGCGCAATGGGAGGCTACCTGGGGCAACAGTAATATTTTTCATTACTTCAATCCAAATAAGATTCTTGATACGGAGCATCCTTACCTTAGAGGTTATTACTGTTACTATGGTCCGTTTTCAGGCAGCGATCTGACTACAGACGAACAATGGGGCTTGCCCGATCATGAACCGGAACAGCCGGGCAATTCAATATATCATCGCCTGGCGGCTGGCAATTATACCGGAAAAATCGTTTTACATGCCGATAGAGCCGCTGACGATACCAATGATGATCTCAATCAGCCGGCGTATTATCCGTGGTATGATTCAGACCTCGGCATCATGCTCAGTATTGAACCGTATAATGCCGGTTTAATGGCTAATAAAGTCAGTCTGCTCACGGGCGGTTCCAACGGCCATCCGGGAATTACGCATCAGGAATATTTGGAAGCCAACGGTATTATTTTGCCCGAGCAAATGCCGGGCTGGGTTGGGGGATGCGTTCAAGCCTTCACTTTCGGACCGTACACTATGGCGCCCGGAGAGGATGTTCATATCGTCATGGCTGATGCCGTTAACGGTCTCAGCCGAGAGAAAAACCGGGAAGTTGCCTATAACTGGTATCAGTATTATGGCGGTACCGGCAAAGCCCCGACCCTGACTTTACCAGATCAGACCACCACCACCGATCACAATGGTTACAAGAAAGCCTGGGTTGAAACCTGTCTGGATTCGTTGGTTAATTCGTTCGATGCCGCGGTCGAGGCGTATTCCGGTGGCTCTTTTAATATTCCAGAGGCTCCGCCGCCTTCCGGGGAATTCATCGTGGAATCCGGTGGAACCGGCGTCACCCTGAAATGGACTCCGGATGCCGAGTCAGTCGGCGGTTTTAACGGTTATGAAGTTTTTCGCTCGAAAAATACAATTGCGAGTGAGTTTACCCAGTATTTCAAAATCCTGGACTGTTCCAGTGCCGATCTTGAAAATAAGACCACTTTAAGTGGTGGTTATCGCGTGTTCGAGGATAAACCGGATTCAAATGTAAGCAGCTCGGATTCGACCGTGACACGCGGTTTTGGCTACCTTTACTATTTGCGGTCAAAAGCAACCGCTACAAATGGCGATGAACTAAAATCCGGTATGTTTTTTAATATGTGCGGAACCGTAACAAAAGCGCAATTATTAAGGCCGCCTTATCCAAATCTGGACAGCGTTGTTATCGTACCTAATCCATATATTATCACCAACCGGATAAATCAGTTTGGTGAAAACGATCTGTACGATCAGATTGCTTTTTATAATTTAACTGAAAAATGTACGATCAAGATATTTACTGAGAGAGGCGACCTGATCTGGAAGAAAGAACATAATAATGGGGCCGGGGATGATTTTTCTGAACAGGTAAACTTTGCAAATATGACAATTGTCAGCGGTATTTATATCGCGGTATTTGAAGCCCCTGGCTTTAAACCGGTTTACCGCAAGTTCATTGTTATCAGGTAAGGCACAGGAGTAAGTATGTTGAGGAATAATAATTTGAAAATTGCCCTTTTATTAACTTTAGTACTTTTTTCCGGTGCATTGGCAGAAAATATAAAATATGCCCAGACCGGATTCCAGTTCCTGAGCGTCCCGGCGGATGCCCGCTCGGCCGCCATGGCGGAAGCGGTGACTTCCCTGGAAATGAATTCGCGTTCCAGTTTTGCGAATCCGTCCTGTCTCGGATTTATGGAAAAAATGGTCGATATTACCCTGAGTTCTAATACCTGGATCGCCGACATTGTTCATAATAACTTCAGTGTTGCATTTAATCCGCTGGGCGGCCGGTATGGCACGGTCGGGATGACTTTTCGGAGTGTCAATTATGGAGAAATCCAGGGTACTGCGGTCAGTTCATCTGATCCGGACGGTTATATATTAACAAATATCATCACACCGACCGCCAATGCATTCGGTTTCTCATATGCCAAGAAATTGAATGATCGATTTGCCGTCGGCGGACAAATTAGTCAGGCGACTATGGATTTTGGCAACATGGAGATTTCGGCTTCTGAAACCGGTGATTCGACTACTTTTGTAAGTTATTCAAAGTCACCAATTGCTCTCGATTTCGGAACGATTTACAAAATGGGCATCGAGAGTCTGCAATTTGGGATGTCGGTACGGAATTTTTCCGGCGAAGTCAAATATGAAAACGAGGGCTTTCAGCTACCATTGGCTTTTACGTTGGGCTTTTCGGCGGATGTCATGGATTTTACTCCATTGAAGAAGAGTCAGTCGCTTTTAGTCAGCATTGACGCTACTCATTACCGCGAGCGGCCGGAGCAGATCAAGATCGGACTAGAATATACGCTGATGAATTTCCTGGCGGTGCGGGGCGGCTACGTTAGTAATTCAGACGAGAATGATTTTTCATTCGGGATGGGCATATCAAAATTCGGATTTGGGTTCGATTATGCCTATGTGCCGTTTGAGTCGTTTGATGCCGTTCAGATGATGACCTTGAGATTTGAATTTTAGCGAGCCGGAGGATAAGAGCATGAAAGTTAAATCTGAATTTTTACTATTAACCTGTGTACTGATACTTAATTTTATCATTTCCTGCGATAAACTAGCTCCGTTTTTCGATGATGAGGTCGAAACTCCCTGGGAAAAAATGCAGGACAAAATTGCTAATGCCGATACGGTCGTGATCACGGATATTCAGCCGACCGGCGAAGCCGCCAGAACCGCCTCGGTATTTACGATTTACGGGAAAAATTTCCAGGCAAATATCGATAGTGTCAGGGTTTACTTCGGCAGTAATGCCGTCAAGGTGCTAAGTGCAACTACGGATTCGATCAAGGTCTATCGCCCGAAAGTCAGCGGTGATGACATCATCGTAAAAGTTGCCTGCCACGATCGGATCAATGTCGCCCATTACTACGGGGTGTCAATTGCCGAAGTTGTCTCGGACTGGGGGGTGTTTGTAACTACTGAATATATCAATGACCTTACATTTGACTCCGATTCGAATATGTTTGTGTTTATTAGTGGTGAGTCAAATTTTATTGCTAGGTTTGATTATCCTGGCGAGCTAAGAAATTCGGAATGGACAGGCAATTTGTATAATGGAACACATTATTATGCTCCGGTTGAGATGAAAATCGAACAAGGTTTAATTGCCTATGCCAGTGGTATTAATGCGATTCTGAGAGTTGGAGCCGATGGCAGTAATTATAATACCCATACAAAAAATATTTTCGTACCTGAAAATGTCGTTAAAGCCCGGGAATTCGATTATGCGCAGAATGACGATATTTATGTCGGCGGAATCAATGCCGGCATTATCCGGATACCGACATCCGGAACAAAGTCGTCGTATAGTCTATATGCCGATTTTAAAATAATGGCATTGCGAGTGTACGACGGATATGTCTATATTATTGCCAATCCCCAAAAGGCCAGCGCCGGAACTTATGGCGTCTATCGAAACGCTATCCAGGGAGATGGATCGTTAGGAATTTCCGAACTTGTCATTGACTGGGAAGCGATACGTTCCAATAGCGAGCAAAACCTATATGATCTGACTTTCTCCGAATCGGGTATTATGTATCTGGCTTGTGACGATTCACATGCCCCCCTGATGAAATATGCGAATGGTGAACTAAGCCCAATCTATTATGACATAGTATCTTCGCCGGTTAATGAGATGGAATGGAGCCCGGACGGCTTTCTGTATGTCGTTGTAAAAAACACTTCAATGGTTGGACAGGGCTGTAAGATTCAGAAGATCAATCTGGGAGAAAAGGGCGCACCTTATTACGGAAGAGAATAATTCAGATGAAAAGATATGGTAATATTATGGTATGAAAATGATAAAAAAGGAGGTGAATCATTCGAAAAAGATTACTCAGGTTATTACAACCAAGCGAGTATTTTGAGGGAGCCTGTGTCTCTGCTCTGATTTTTGAGATTTCAAAATCAATATCAAGAGATGCTTAGAAACAAGTTAATTTAAAAAGGAGAAAAGTTATGAAAAGGCTTTTGTTAACGATGACTGTGATGGCGTTGTTCCTGAGCGGCACGGTTTTCGCCGATCAGGTCATTGCCAAGTTCGAGTCGGATTTGTGTGGTTACTCCATCAATGGATGGGGAGCTGGTTTAACGGCGGCTGTAGTTGCCGCTGATCCGGCTGCCGGCCAAACCGACAATGCATTGAAGATGACATTCAATGGAGCGACGGGTGACCGGGATTGATGCAAATCAGTGGTCTCAACACCGGTAATGCATTGGTGCTAACGTATTGGGTCTATTTACCAGCCAATATTCCGGATTCGATTGCGATCCAGGTCTGGGGACAGGATGAAGATTGGCATCATGTCGAAGTTGATTACCTGGCGAAGGACATCCCCAAGGAAACCTGGTATCCAATCAATTTTAATATTATGGAGCTGCAAATTAATCCCAACAATACTTATGATGGTTTCGGCGGAGTGCATCAAATCAGTGGTATTGGTGTTCACAGATGGAATGAATCTGATACCGATGCTAACTGGACGGGCGATATCTATGTCGATGATATCTCGATGATCGGCGCTTATCCGACTGTTGTAGGTGATTTTGAGGATGGAGTTGGTTCGTTTTTAAACACAGGCTGGGGTTCGGGATATGTAGATATGGCTTCAGTCGCTGATCCGGCTGCCGGCCAAACCGACAAAGCCCTGCGGATCGGTTTCAATGGAGTTAATGGCGGTTCCGCCCGGATTTACTGGGATGGCGGTATCACTCCGGCTTCCACCGATCTGATTATGTTTGCTTACGTCTATTTACCGACCGGCACACCGGATACTTTAATGGTCCAGTTTGTCTCCCAGGATAACGGCTGGAACGATGAACAGAAGATGGGAGTAAGAGCCGGAGCAATTCCCAAAGACACCTGGTGGCCGATTCAATTTAACTATGCCGCCTTAGTTGCCGATGCCTCGAAAGGCTTCGATGCCGGCACCCTGCGCTGGGTCGGCATTGAGATCGATCGCTGGAGCGAGACCGATGTGGATACCAACTGGGCCGGTAATGTTTATGTTGACGATCTGATGTTGCTCGGTACTAACGAAGAATTACCGCCGCTGGTGGCCTCAACTCTGACCGTAGTCGCCGAGGATTCTACCGATCTGCAAGGTAAGACCCATTACTATAACTATATCACTTATACCGAACAGCCGGAACATACCCAGGCTACTTTTGACGTATATTATGCTGAATCTGCCATTACGGATGTGACGGCGGCGGGTGTGCATCATCTACAGAGTCTGACGGCCAGTGGTAACGAATCCACCAGTTTCGCGCATGAATTGTTCAGCGCCAACGGTTCCGGCAGCGTCACATACTATTACGCCGTGGTAGTTTCCGAAGCCGACAGTTCCAAGTTCAACCCGGCTGCCAGTACAGGTTCTACAACTAATAATTGTACGGATGCTTTGGATATTCCGCTACTTACGAGTTTTAATTTTTCTGCTGATGGAAGTCTGTCAGAATTTGAAGCCGTAGCTGAGAGTTTTCCGGGCATGGTAATTAAACCCCAGAGCGAAAGTGCTAACAATACAGAAGCGACCTTTAAATATTCGCTTGGTAATACGGTTTTTGATTTTGTCGGTTACTGTGTTATGACCAATGAAGCGATGTATTGGGGCTTCTACGTTACTGATTCTTCCTATGGCAATAGCCAGCTATGGCGTGGTGACGGCGTCGATCCGTTCTTCGGCTTATACGATATCAATGCCAAAGAGGACATCCTGACCGCTACCAATTATGGCGAAGGGTGGATGCGTTTTGGAGTAGCCGCCCGGGCTGATGATAAGGTTCAGTGGGATGGTTACGATACTGCTTTTGACCTGCCTATCGTAGTCGGTTCGTATCCGGCTGGTTTTGAAACGAATAACTATATCGTTGAATGGTCGTTCAAGTTTGATTCGCTGGCTGCCTATACTTTCAACAGTGCCGCCGGAGTTGATTTCACTCCCGCGGATGGAATGATGATTCCGCTTAAAATTGATGTAAATGATAACTGCGCTGCTTTTGATAGCACCCAAGGTAGTGAAAACCGCTCGCATCAGTTAAGCTACGGAGCGACTTTTGACGCTGCCGGCTGGCCGAATCCGTTCGGCTGGGCCGGAAGAGCCGTCATTACGACGACTAACCAGAGCGGTGTCAAAGATACGCCTTCGGTTCCGACGAAATTCGAACTGGCGAATGCCTATCCGAATCCGTTCAACCCGAGCACGAACATTGCCTTCAAGGTCGCTCAACCGGAAAACGTCAGTCTGGTAATCTATAACGTTCTCGGCCAGGAAGTCAGGACTCTGGCGAATACCCGTATGGAACCTGGTCAGTATAATCTTACCTGGAACGGTACCGATATGTTCGGCAAACCGGTTGGCAGCGGTATTTATTTCTGCCGTATGCAGGCGGGTGATTTTGTAAAAATCCAGAAGATGACCTTGGTGAAATAGTGTGTTTTCTTACTCATAACAAGTGAGTATTTCCCGCTTCTTGTCACGAAAAGGGGGAGGACTCAAATCCTCCCCCTTTTTAAACTGGAAAATAATTCGGATGCGCGTTCTGTCCCGGCAATCAGGTAAAATTTATTAGGAAAATATGCGGCTCAATCTGATTGATTTATTGATAATTTTTCTGTATCTGGCATTTACGGTAGTGATCGGGTTGGTGCTGAAAAAGCGGGCCCAGGTGAATAAATCGGCTTACCTGCTGGGTGGCAATCAATTACCGTGGTATCTATTGGGACTCTCCAATGCTTCCGGAATGTTTGATATTTCCGGTACGATGTGGTTAGTTACTTTAACTTTTGTTTATGGATTAAAATGTATCTGGATTCCGTGGCTCTGGCCGGTGTTCAACCAGATTTTCCTGATGGTTTTTCTGTCGGCCTGGTTAAGACGGTCGAACGTCACTACCGGCGCGGAATGGATCGGAACGCGCTTCGGCAGCGGCCAAGGGGCGACGCTTTCGCATAATATTGTCGTGGTGTTTGCCCTGATCAGTTGCCTTGGCTTTCTGGCATACGGCTTTATCGGGCTGGGCAAATTCATGGAGATTTTCATTCCGTGGGAAGTCGTTTCCGGATACGTACCGTTCGATGTTCCGGCGCAGTATGTACCGCATTTGTATGGAATTGTATTTACGGCTTTCAGTGTTTTTTATACGATCTTAGGCGGGATGGTCAGTATCGTTTGGGCGGATGTGATTCAGTATTGCATCATGGGCATCTCGGCGATTCTAATCGGCGTGATCGCCATGCGGGCGCTGGCAATTCATCCGCTGGTTGTGCCGGATGGCTGGATGAATCCGTTTTTCGGCTGGCAATTGAACCTCGACTGGAAGAATATCATTCCGCAGGTAAATGATAAAATCGCCAGCGACGGCTATTCGTTATTCACGATCTTTTTCATGATGATGCTTTTCAAAGGGATTTTAGTCAGCGCGGCCGGACCGGCGCCGAATTATGACATGCAGAAAATATTGGCCACCCGTTCGCCCAAAGAAGCCGGTCTGATGAGCGGCTTCGTATCCGTGATCCTGAACCCGATTCGCTATATTCTGATCACCGGTTTTTCCGTGCTGGGGTTGATTTACTTCGACCGGCTCGATCTGATGGTCGGCGGACGCCTGGATTTCGAACAAATCCTGCCGTCCGCGATTAATGAATTTGTGCCGGTTGGTTTGACCGGACTGATGCTGGCCGGATTATTGGCGGCTTTTATCGGTACCTTCGCCGGTACTCTGAACGCCGCACAGGCGTACATCGTCAACGACATTTACCTGAAATATATCCGGCCGCAAGCCACCAATCGTCAGGTTTCAGCGGTGACCTACCTTTCGGGATTGATCGTGGTGTCGGTCAGTATCATAATCGGGATATTCGCACTCGACATCAACAGTATTTTGCAATGGATCGTTTCGGCACTGTGGGGCAGCTATGTGGTCTCGAATGTGCTGAAATGGTACTGGTGGCGATTCAACGGCCATGGCTATTTCTGGGGCATGGCAGCCGGGATGCTTCCGGCGCTGATCTTCCCACGCATTTTCGATACGCTGGATTTGTATTACTTTCCGCTCATTTTGCTGATCTCGCTGATCGGCGCACTGATCGGAACGTATTTGTATCCGCCAACCGACGAAGAAATTTTAAAGAATTTCTATCGCACGGTCCGGCCGTGGGGGTTTTGGCGGCCGATTCGAACAAAAATCCTGGCCGAGAGCCCCGGTTTCGTCAATCAAAGTTCCTGGAAACGCGACCTGTTGAACGTATTCGTCGGTATAATCTGGCAGACGGCGATCATTGCCATCCCGATATATTTCGTCCTCATGAAATATCTGTATGCCGGAGCATGTTTAGCGCTAATCGTCGCAACTTCGGTTTTCCTGAAGAAAAACTGGTACGATAAACTGGAAGCTGACTGATGCGTAGGAAAAGCCTGCTTTGGATCGTTTTATTACTGGCCGGAATTGGAATCAGGCCGGTCGAGGCCCAAACACAGGCGGGCGGTTTTGAACATTTTATCACCCGGCAGGGCAGCCGACTCTATGACGGCGCGACGGAATTCCGGTTCATCTCGTTCAATGTTCCGAATCTGCTCTGTATCGAAGATAATCTGGCTTTTCGGGAACGCAATCCCTGGCGTCTGCCGGACACTTTTGAGATTGAAGATGCTTTACAAACGGTCAAAATACTCGGTGGCAATGTTGCCCGGACGTATGCGCTGACCGTGCGCCGGGATGATGACCCGGCCGGAACCCACCGGCACGTTTCAGCGCCCGGAAAGTTCGACGAGGAAGCTTTTCAGACGATGGATTTGGTACTTGCCAAAGCCAACGAAATCGGCGTTCGCCTGATTGTTCCATTCGTCGATAACTGGCGCTGGATGGGCGGCGTCGGCGGGTACGCGGCGTTCCGGGGTAAAGAACCCGGCGCTTTCTGGACCGATCCGCAGCTCAAAGCCGATTTTAAAGCGACGATCGGAAATGTATTAAATCGACGGAATACCCAGACCGGTGTTCTCTATAAAGAAGACAAAGCCATTCTGGCCTGGGAACTGGGCAATGAACTACGGGATGCCCCCGAAGAATGGATCGCGGAAATGGCGGCTTTTGTCAAATCGATCGATTCAAGACATTTACTGAGCGACGGCCTGCAATTTTCTCACCTGCGACATGATGTAATTGCCGATCCGAACATAGATATTTTATCGACTCATCATTACGAATTCAACGCTAAACAGACGGTTAAGAATATTAAAGCCTCCGTGTCGAAAATAGAAAATAAAAAGCCATATTATATCGGCGAATTCGGGTTTTTTAATCTGCCGGGCACTGTGAAAATCATCGATGCGGTAATTGCAGAGAAAAAGATTGCCGGAGCGCTGCTCTGGAGTCTGCGCTTTCACAACCGGGACGGCGGCTTTTACTGGCACTCCGAACCGAGTGGCAGAAGTATTTTCAAGGCCTACCATTATCCCGGATTTCAGTCGGCCGCCGGTTACGATGAAAAGAAACTGATGACTTTAATGCATCGCAAAGGCTGGCAAATCCGCGCCATCAAATCGCCGGAAATTCCGCCGCCATCAGCCCCAATACTGTTGCCGATTGCGGACGTTTCCCAAATATCCTGGCAAGGGGCGGCCGGCGCGGTCGATTATATCGTCGAACGTTCTGACGATCAGCGAGACTGGCAAGTCGTAGCGAATTGCGTTTGTGATGCCGATCGGCCCTACGAACCGCTGTTTAATGACACTTCGGCTTCAATCGGGATGGCGTATTATTACCGCGTATTGGCCAGAAATGAGGCCGGGACCTCGCCGGCTTCCAATAGCGTCGGCCCGGTGACGGTAACCCGGCTGGCGCTAATCGATCATCTGGCGGATAAAACTCAAATTGCTCAGCTGAACGGTTATGCGAAGCTCGAAACCGGCCAGAGCCGCTCTTTTAAAGAGGACATCCATCGGCTGGCTGTCGAAAACGGTTCGGAAATCGTCTATCGTATTTCCGGGCAGATCAGCGCAGTTTACCTGCATGATTTTATTCTTCAGGAAAAGGATAATGTCAATATTTTGTTTTCTGCCGATGGCGTAAATTATACCCGGATTGAGACCGGCCAGACCGATTGCGGAATTGAAAACAATGATTACAAATACTGGCGGCCGATTCTGATCAGCGCCGTTAAAATACCGGAAAATACCAGTTATTTAAAGATCAAATACTTGCAGAAAACTCAGGTTGGTAAAATTGAGATATATTATGGAAACCAGGATTATTGAACAATTCCGGAACCGGATCAGCCGGAATCTGAACGAAAATATCATCCCGTTCTGGATGACCCATGCCATTGACCGGCAGAATGGCGGATTTTATGGTCGTATCACCAATGACCTGCGGATTGAAAAGAATGCTCCGCGCGGTTTAATCCTGATCGGCCGGATACTGTGGACTTTTTCGGCGCTGTACCGGTATGACAAAAATGAAAGTTATCTCACAGTGGCTCAAAGAGCCTACCAATACCTGACCGATAAATTTATCGACCGTAAATATGGCGGCGCTTTCTGGATGATCACTCCGCAGGGCGAACCGACAGAAGACCTCAAGAAAATCTACGGTCAGGCCTTTGCGATTTATGCGTTCAGCGAATATTATGCGGCAACCGGCGAGAAAGCCGCTCTCGAAGAAGCGCTGGATATTTTTCATTTAATAGAAACATATTGCCATGATTCCGCCAATCTGGGTTATCTGGAAGCCGCCAACCGGGACTGGTCGCCGACTGAAAATCTGCAACTGAGCGCAGTCGATCTGAATGAAAAAAAATCGATGAATTCACATTTGCATCTTCTGGAGGCCCTCGCGAATCTGCTGCGGGTTTCCCGTGATGATCTGGTGCGCAGCCGCTTGCGTGAAATGATCGAATGTCACCTGGATTTCATAATCAATCCGGCAACGAATCATCTGAGCCTGTTTTTCGACGAATTCTGGAATCGCAAATCGGAGGTGATTTCGTTCGGTCATGATATCGAAGCCAGCTGGCTGCTTTGCGAGGCGGCCGAAGTGCTGGGTGAAAAAGCCACAATCTCAAAAGTACAGCAAACTACGCTCAAAATGGTTGCCGCAGTCGCGGCCGAAGGCTTTACCGAAAAGGGCGCGCTGATCATGGAAAAGGATGCCGCCGGAAATCTGCTGCGCACCGGTTTCGACTGGTGGCCGCAGGCTGAGGCGGTCGTCGGGCTTCTGAACGCCTATGAAATCGGCGGAAATTTCGATTACATTCAACGGGCGCTCAGGACCTGGGACTTCATCGAGAAATATTTCGTAGACAATCAATATGGCGAATGGTTTTACGAAGTTTCCGGAGAAGGCGTCCCAAATCCTAATAAATATAAAGTCAGTGAATGGAAGTGTCCTTATCATAATGTCAGGACCTGTCTGGAAGTCTTGCGAAGGACCGCCAAATTAATAATATAAAGGAATCATCATTTGGATAAGACCAATCGGACTGAGTTCATTATTAAGCTGAATAAACTGCTGGCAGATCAAAAAGCGTTTCTCGAACGGCCGAATCAGGTCTGCCCTTCCCGGAATGGGATTTTTCAGCGTTTTCAAAATCCGGTGCTGACGGCGGCGCATGTGCCGGTCGACTGGCGCTACGATCTGAACTATTCGAGCAATCCGTTTCTGCTGGAACGCCTGGGTGTCAATGCCGTTTTCAATTGCGGCGCCATCAAATTCAACTCTAAATATTGCCTGATGGCGCGGGTCGAAGGCCTGGATCGCAAATCATTCTTTGCGGTGGCCGAAAGCCCGACCGGCGTCGATCGGTTCCGTTTTTGGGATTTCCCGGTCACAATGCCGGAAACCGAAAACCCGGATGTGAATGTCTACGATATGCGCCTGACCCGGCATGAAGATGGCTGGATATATGGCGTTTTCTGCACAGAGCGCAAGGATCCGTCCGCACCGGCGCATGACACTTCGACCGCCATGGCGCAGGCCGGGATCGCCCGCACCAAAGATTTGATTACCTGGGAGCGCCTGCCCGACCTGAAAACTAAATCCAAACAGCAGCGCAATGTCGTCTTGCACCCCGAGTTTTTCGATGGCAAATATGCCTTTTATACCCGGCCGCAGGACGATTTTATTTTAGCCGGAAGCGGCGGCGGAATTGCCTGGGGTCTGACCGAAAACATCGAAAGGGTGGTAATTGATGAGGAAATCATCATCGACAGCCGTGTCTACCATTCGATCAATGAAGTCAAGAACGGTCAGGGACCGGCGCCGTTGAAAACTCCGGACGGCTGGCTGCACCTGGTGCATGGCGTACGGGGCACCGCCGATGGTCTGCGCTATGTTCTTTACTTGTTCCTGACTGACTTACAGGAACCCTGGCGGGTAATCCACAAGCCGGGCGGCTATTTTCTGGCTCCGGCAGGCGAGGAGCGTCTTGGCGATGTCTCGAATGTGGTTTTCAGTAACGGCTGGATCGCCGAACCGGATGGTCGTGTTTTCATTTATTACGGCTCATCAGACACCCGCACTCACGTAGCCGCGACGACTCTGGAGCGTCTGCTTGATTACGTTAAAAACACACCCGAAGACAGCTTACGCTCGGCTAATTGCGTCGCACAGAGAAACGACCTGATCCGGAAAAACCGGCAAATCCAGATGTAGCCGATAGCAGTGACGGGTTTAACAGTGTCGGAAGTATTTTTAATGTAAAATGCGGTGAGATTCGAGATGAAACGAATAAAAATAAAATTAGCCTTACTGATGCTCTGCGGGGCAACTCTGTTTGGCCAGATTACCGGTTTTATCGATGATTTCCAGGATGGCAGCGTTGATACAACCTGGAACGGAACGGTTTACCGCCTCTGGGATACCGAGGATACCTCTATCTTTCACATTTCCGAAGGCAATGGCGTTCTCAGTATCGGTTATGTGCGCAAATCCACCGACCGATCCTGGCCGTGTATGTTTTTTACACCGCCGGAAATTATGGACGTTTCGGTCAATCCGCAGATTTCGATCAAAATCAAGTCCGATGTGGCGATCACGTATCAGTTCAAGCCGGTTTACAATAGCGGCGCCAACGACTGGGAGGTCGTTGACATTTCCGGCGACAATATCTGGCGGACATATACGTTTGCCCTGGAATCGGGAAATTATTCCGGGACGACCATGTACCGGATTTATATGCATTTCGACGGCGGATCGACGCCGGCCAAGACCGGCACGGTCTGCTTTGACGACCTGAAGATCGCCGGGTATTCGATCAATGTCAGCGGTCTGACGGCGACCACGGTCGACAGTTCGCATATCGATCTCATTTGGGAATGTGACAAGACCGCCGACCATTTCAACATCTATCGTAGCGCGGTCAGCGGTTTTGCGCCCGGCAGCGGCACCCTGATCGGCACCAGTACGAGCAAATCTTATGGCGATTCCGGTTTACAGAATAATTCGTGGTATTATTACCGGGTCAGCGCTCTCGACGCCGCCGGCGTGGAATACAGTCCGTCGTCCGAGGTGCAGTGCCGGACTTATTCGACCGGAACAGCGCCGGTCATATCGGTTGCCTTCGTCAATGCAACCACGGTCGGCCGCTATGATAAATTCGAAATCGCCCTGGATTTGAGTGATGATTCCTGGTCGAATCCGTTCAATCCGGAACAGATCGATGTCTACGCCATTTTTTATACGCCGGACGGCGATTCGGTCAGGATTAACGGCTTCTATGACAATTACCAGAACCGGGACACCTGGAAAATCCGCTTCGCGCCGTCTCAGACCGGCAATTGGGAATACCGGGTCTGCGCCGCGGATGCCGATGGGACCGGATACAGCAGCCGGAATTCATTTACAACAGTCGCGTCGGATTATCACGGTTGTCTGCAAATTTCCTCAAAAAATCCTCATTATTTAATTTATCAGGATAGAACGCCTTTCTTTGGTGTCGGAGCTTATTATCCCTGGGGCGTAACGAATACTACCAACGGGCTTGGCCTGCTCGAATCTTGCGGCGGCAACCTGTTCGGCTACTGGAATGGCAATTACGACGGAGCCGGCAACGGCGGCGGGATTTACCAGATCGAATCGGTTCAAAGCGGAATCGGCCATTACGATCAGCGCAAATGCGCCCGTGTGGACGAAATCCTCGAATGGGCGGAAGGTCGTGACCTCCAGATAATGTTGGCGCTCTGGCCGCATGACATACTCGATGAAATCACCTGGGGCTACAAAGGCTGGGCGGACAACGCCTACCAGGAAATCTGCGAAGCCGATGAATTTTACGGCGACAGTGAGGCTTGGGAATATCAACAGAAATTATACCGTTATATCATCGCCCGCTGGGGGTATTCCCGTAGTCTGGGCATCTGGGAATTAGTCAATGAGATCAATGGCACGGACGGCTGGGCTTATGGCGATCAGAGTGTCGCGAAACAATGGGTGCAAAAGGTTCATGATTATTTAAAAACCAACGATCCTTATCAACGGCCGACGACCATTTCCAAAGGTGGCGGTTCAAGCAATTACTGGTCGGATGGTTACTCGATCTGCGATCTGCCGAACGTGCATCTTTATGAAACCGGCTGGAGCGCCAGGTATCCGGCTGACCCGGTTCGCAGCAGTTACTGGACTTACCGCAATGTCGCCCGCCAGTTCTGGAACGATTTCGATAAGCCGGGAATTTTCGGGGAAGCCGGAGCCGGTTCGGGCAGCATGTACGCCGATGTCGAAGACGGTTCGGCAGATTATGCCGAAATTTATCACAATGCACTCTGGGCTTCCTGGGCCAGCGGTTTGGCAATGACGCCGGTCTGGTGGGAAATGAATGACCGCAGTTTGATGAGCGATCTGGTTTTTATGCAGCTGCAATCTTTCGCAACGATTGCACGTGACTTGCCCTATTCTGAAAATGATATTCAGCCGAATACTATTATTGCGCCGGATTGCGACGCCTTCGGAATGTTTGGTGACAGCCTGGGTTTTGGCTGGATCCGGCAGATCAGCGGAGCGCTGACTAACCAGGCGGTAAATATGGAAGATTTGCCGGATGGCAGTTATCGGATTGACTGGTATGATACCTGGAGCGGCGCAATGCTTTCGTCTAATTATGTGACTTCGGCTTATGCGGAGTTGGTGGATACCATTCCGGCCGGTTCATATTCCGAACCGGACGTCGCTTATACGATTTCACGGGTTGCCAACGGAACGAGTCCGCAAAAGCTACATCTCTTTCTGGCTGATGGCCGTCTGTTGCCTTTGGCCGATTCGGTCTATAGCGTTATTTGTGTGATTTGCGATGCTGACGGGCGTTTGGTGCCGGTCGATGATAAGCAAATTAATTTCAGTCTGAGCGGTTCCGGGGCACTGTCGGAAAGCATTGTGGCTGCCAGTAACGGCATGGCCCGCATCAACTATATTTCAGCCGGTGGATTAGAATCGGTTAGTATCATAGCGCAGGCCGAAGGATTAACCGGCGACCATGTCAGTATTGCATTCGAAAATGCGATGGCGATCGATGATTTTGAAAATTATACCGGCGATACCGGTTTATTGGCCACCTGGACGACATCATTTGGTCCGGGCGCCAGCGGCGCCGTCAGCCTTTCGGCTGATACACTTGGCCAGGGCGATCAGGCCTTCAAATTTTCCTACAAACTGACTCTGAAAAATTCCTTTGCGGCGATTCTAAAATCGTTTACGGGCAGTGATTATGCCGGGGCAAATTATCTTTCATTCTGGCTTTATCCGAACACTTCCGGGCAGGTACTGAATATTGGGCTGATTCAAAGTAATAACACCTACTGGCAAACGCAATATACGCTGAATAGCGCCGAACCTGCTCTGGTACAAATTCCGTTGACTGAATTAACCTCAACCAGTAGTTCGAGATTCAGTCTGAGTAATGTTAAGGCCTTTTTCATTAATATCGTACCGGGTTCCGGAACACTGGGCAGCGAGACGGCTATCTATATAGATAATATTTGTCTGTCCTATCAGCCGGTCAGCAGCATTGAAATTCCCCAAAATATCGCGCGGCCGGTCGAATATTCGTTGTCTCAAAATTATCCCAATCCCTTTAATGCCAGCACGACGATTGAATATTCTCTGCCGGTCACGGCGCCGGTAAAAATCGAAGTCTACGATCTGAATGGGCGGCGGGTGGCGACATTGACCGATGGTATTCGTCGGGCCGGGCAGCATCGCCTGACCTGGGTACCCGGGAACCTCGCATCCGGCGTGTACTTTATCCAGATCACCAGCGGCAAGTTTACGGCCCACCGCAAGAGCATGCTTTTGAAATAGGCCTCCGCTTCCGAGTAAATCGCACCCCGTAAATTTTCCTTCTTGCGTTTCAAAAATAACGGTTTATATTATATCGTAGGATATAAGGTAATGTAAAAAATATTTCATCCGCGCTATTTTTAATCACGATTAAAGGAGACCACGATGACTTACACTTATCATGACCTTAAGACTAAGACGATTGCCCAGCTGCGGGAAATCGCCGCCGGCTTACAGAGTGAGGCCGTGAAAGGCTACACGCAACTCAACAAAGACCACCTATTGACTGCACTTTGCCATGCTCTGAAGATCGATCCCCACGAGCATCATCAGGCTATGATGACAAATAAAAGTAGAATCAAGGGACGCATAAACGAATTGAAGGCCATCCGCGATGAGGCGATTGCTTCCGGCGATCACGCCAAATTAGCCCATGTCCGCGGTCAAATCCGCTCCTATAAGAAACGTCTACGGCATTCGATGACCTGAGGCGATCTCCGCCTGCCAAGCGTCGGACGATTATCTTGAAAACCCGGACCGGCAACGCTGAAATCATTTTATCTTTAGCATTTATTCTCTGTGGTTGATACAAGGAGGTGGCGGTGAATTTAACTATGGATCTGCAAATTGATAACGACTGTCTGGCTTGTACGATTACCGGCCAGTGGGTCACAGCCGAGTTAAAAATATTCATTGATACGATTGCAGAGGAACTGAAACGACGCCACTGCCATCGGGTCCTGACGGATATGGCTTCCGTAATCGGCCCACCGCCCGATCTAGACCGTTTTGATATCGGCAAGTATGTCGCTTCGGCACTTCCTGATATCAAGGTGGCGATTGTGTATCACAAAGTACTGGCGAATACTTTATTTGAAGATACAGCTGTCAACCGCGGAGCCGAGATCAAGGTTTTCCCTGATAGAGAGAGCGCCTTGCAATGGATTTTACAATAAATTCGGGAACTCGGTTTCAGAAAAAAATTGCCGTTTGACTCTTTAATCAGTAAAATCTCCTATGATTTATTAAGTTGATATATCTTGAAAAGGTTCAGCGCATGTCACATTTACTGGTATGTGAATTCGAAGGAATGGGGGTTTTAATCACTTTCACCGGAATTATCGAACCGGATGAAATCTTCGGGCTTCATCAGGAAATCAGCTCGCATCCGGATTTTCCTCGCTGGTGTTACCAGATCTGGGATTTTTCCCAGGCCGAGAGATTGGCTTTTTCAACGGATGATCTCCGGCAATTCGCGGCCGCGGAGAGAGAATTGGCGAAAATCAATCCGCACCAAAAATTAGCCCTGATTCCCCGCGCGTCGACTCATAAAGGTTTGGATAATATGTTCCGGGTGTACGAAAGTGTCTGGGGCGTCTGGGAATCGGCGACCTTCTGGGATGTGGACAGCGCCCGGGAATGGGCCAAGGCCGGGCAGTATCCGGAGAAAAATCATTTCTAACTCAGATTGCAGATCATTATTTTCGATGCTCAATATTAAAGAATTACGGGATAATCAGCACTTGAAAATACTCAAATCTGTATTACTCCTGCTTTTTTTTACGCCAGTGGCTTTCCGGATTCGACGACAGTTTATCAGGCTGACCTGCCGGTAACTTTTTCTGCGGGATGGAATATGAGAAGCGGGGTGGAACTGATATCATCCGCTCATAAATGTATCTCAACTCTGGAAGATGACTATCTCGGCACCCGTTGGTTTTCGGAATCTAACTTGCCCGGAAAAGCCGGCGGAATAGCCGCCAGAATAACCAAGTATGTCTTTTTAGATGTCCCGGTCGATTATTTCTCCACAATTCTGGGACATGAATTTTTTGGGCACGGCGCGCGCTATCGGGAATTCGGTATTAAGGGAGTTCATTATTATTTCATGTGGCCGCCTCCATACGGTCTGGGAGGAGGGATCGCTGATAAAGACGGAGTTTTGCCGGTCAGCTGTCAACAGTTGCTGGCCATCTGGTCGGGAGGGCTTGAAGTCCATCCCCTGATAAATAAGAATCTGGGTCTGCGCTGGATGAAAAACGGACAAATGAACTACCGGGAGGCTTCGCAGTTTTTCTGGTCGTTTCAAATTCTGTGGTCATACATTCAGGAGACTGACGAAAACCTTTTTAACGGCGTATCCGATAACGACGTACGCGCTTATGTACGTTATCTCAATTCCGGAACAGCTTATTCCGATCCAACGATAATTAAAATGAGTGTGAAGGACCTAAAATCCAAAATGCTGATCAATATCGCTAATCCGTTTTTTTTTCTATTCTCTGTTTACGATCTTCAATACCTACCTTTGGGAGGGCAATCAGTCGTCTAAAGTTCCGACGATGCACTTTCGGGATGTCCACTACCTGCCGGTTTTACGGGCCGGGCTGACACCTTTTGGAGTGGAATATCATCTGGACAATTATCTTAGGCATAAGAAAAATGTTACTTGTATCGAGATCCGATATGGCGACCGGACATTTTACAACTCCTGGGGTGGCGCCGGAATATTGGTTGAAAAGATTTATCATAACGAAAGCCTTTCCCTCGATTTGAATATCAATGTCTGGAATCAACCCGGACTAAAGTTAGGAAAAGACCAGACGGATTTGATAGGAACTGGTCCGGGCGGGGCATTTTCTGTCAGAGGTTTTTTTGATATCCGGAAGCCGGGCTTGTCATCGTCTCTGGTATTGGAGTTAGGTTATAAATCCACCGGCTACCTGGACGGATATGAACTGGATGTCGCTCCGATCATCATGGCGGGAATCACGCTGTAAAACTGAGCTGCTCTGCCGAAATGTAATTAGACCCTTCTGTCATCGCTTTTGAATAGTGCTGATGCTTATTCGTGTTTATGAGTGGTTTGAGATATTTCCGCCAAAATCTGATTGCATTTTGTACTCCGAATTGTTAACATCCGGCCGGAAAAATGATAAGGAATTGATGATTGAGAAAGAATATTTGCATGATTACGTTAGGGGTGAGCCTAAGCCTTTGGATCGCTGGCCATTCTCAAACGCCACCGCCGAATGAACAATCTCCGGCATCCGCGCCGCTTATTATAGCCGAAAAGGAAATCTGTCCGCAATTCTATGCTCCGTTCGCCGACAGTGCCCGGCAGCAGTATGCCGTGATTGAAAGCCGGCTAATCAGCCGTTATGGCGATTACCGCAGCAGCGCCATAAAAGGCCATAAACATGCCGGGATCGACCTACAGGGCGCATGCGGCGAGCCGGTCTATGCCATCGGAGCCGGAACCGTGGAGGGCATTTTCAGGGGCTTTCCCAACCGGACGCTGATCGTCAAACATTATCTGCCAGCCGGCGATTCGGTTTATTCCGAGTATACGCACATCGAGGATGTCACGGTCAGACCCGGTGAGCGCGTCGATCAGAATACCTGTCTCGGGCGCATCTTCAACGCCGAAGAGGTGCAGCGCTCGAACTTCAATGCGGTTAGTCACCTGCACCTGGAATTCCGTAAAAGCCTCGCTGACAGCGGCAAGGCCAGCTGGCAAAGCCTGACCATGGCCGAACTGGATAAATATTGCCACGATCCGGTACTGTTTCTGCCACAGTATATGAAATAGTAACAAACCACTAAGGCGCCAAGACACGAAGCGTTAAATAAATGTTAATCATGCTCTCATTTCGATCGATGAGGAACAAATTATTCTCTCAAAAACGCTTGCGGCCCGCGCAGCCAGATGGGCTTCACTGTCTCCGGATCCCAGACAGCGCCGGGGTGAGAAATCGCATCGGTCAGAAAGTATCTGTTTGGGATCAGCCGATTCATCCTGAGATTGATACCTAAAATCTCCGCCGGAATCATTTGGGGACATTCGAGATTTGCGCCCTACGACTGCCATCTTTATTTTCCAGTTTGCATAAATCCACCTTCAGTTTTATATCGAGAGCGTATTTGTGACAATGGGCTTTTTCTGATTTAAAACAAAAAACCAATCTGCTTTTCTGAGACACTCCTTGAGAGTGTATTGGGATATTTGTTACCTGTATTTCTGTTAATTCGCCTTCAGCATCGGGAGAACCTTATGAGCATATCTAAACATAGTTTCGAACCAAAAACGGTAACCTTCCGGCAGGCTTCGGTTGCCTTTGGGGGTTATGTGATCTACCTGATCCTATTTTTTCTGTTGTTTACTAAAACCAGAGGTAGAATTTGTTCCGTATCGTTATTACCGGTAATAATTATATCAATCTATGGCGGCATGCGATATGCGGTTTCGAGTGCTGCTTTTGTCTGCGTGACCAATACTATACTCATTTATTTTCTAAGACCATCAGGCTTTACCGAAGCCATGCTTAGCGATGGGCTGGTCGGTATAATTTCAATCCTGATTACCAGTCTGTTGTTCGGTTTTCTCAGCGATTTATTGCATAAATTCAGAATAGCCCTGGCAGAGAAAACCAAACTGGAAGAGGATCGGGAGGCATTAATCAAAGATTTACACGCAAGCCTGGAAAAAGTAAAACAATTAGAGGGCTTCCTGCCCATTTGTTCCAACTGTAAAAAGATCCGGGATGGGTGGGGTAACTGGCGCCGTTTTGAAGAATATATCGAAAACCATTCCGAAGCCGAATTTACTTATGGGATTTGCCCGGATTGTTCGAAATTGTTGTATCCAGATTTCAATAAAAATAAACATAAGAATTAAGCGCATACTTCCCGGGTTTTAATGAACCAACATCTGCGTTTTCTGAGAAGCCACCCCGGTTCTCAGCGTAAACATCGAAGCCGGATTCTCTTGTCTTGAATGAGCGGACGAATCGTTTGAATGCCCGGGAAAATGGCATAAATGTTCGGAGAGATTGTGAAACCGCTGGGAAGATGACCCGGAAACCTGGGAAGATCGCCATGCGGCTTGGTTAAATGACAATGCTAACCGCGCAAATCGGGCGGATGTGATTTCTAATCATCGCTGGACATCGCCGAAGATGATACGCAATGCAGCGGATTCGCTACGGCCGGTTTGGAGTGTTTTGACAGACTAAACCGTCTTTTACTTCGTCGCGACGCTCCTGCGTTGTGACGCTATTCTACCTGTATCAGGTCTATAACAGGGTCCGCTGTGTCAACGCGGGAGCGCTGACGCAAGGAAAGGATTGGGTGCCAGGTATGAATACCTGACATAATGCTCGGATATAGGAAACATTCTCAGCGCCCTCACTGGTTTATTAATAATTCAGTCCAGAACATTCTCAGCCTTAAAATTGTTGAATGGTTAAAAATTTCTTAGATTATCACGAGAATTGTAAAAGGAGTAAAAAATGAAAAAAGGTTGGGTTATCTTAATTGCAGTCGTCGTCGTTCTCTTGCTGATCGTCGGTAAGGTCGTCGGCATTTACAATAATTTAGTCACGCTCGAAGAAGGTGTGAACCAGGCTTGGGCGCAGGTCAGTAACCAATATCAACGGCGCGCTGACTTAATCCCGAATTTAGTCGAAACTGTCAAGGGTTACGCCAAACACGAGAGCGAAACTCTCGAAGGCGTCATTCAGGCGCGCGCCAATGCCACCGGCCTGAACGTCACGCCGGAAGTGCTGAACGATCCCGCCGCGTTCTCCAAATTTCAAAAAGTGCAGGGTGAAATCAGCTCGGCTTTATCGCGCCTGATGGCGGTTGTCGAGAATTATCCGAACCTGAAAGCCAACGAGAATTTCTTAGCATTGCAGTCGCAATTGGAAGGCACGGAAAACCGGATCACCGTCGAAAGACAGCGTTTCAACGAGACAGTGCAGGGCTATAATACGCGCATCCGGCATTTCCCGACCAATATTTTCGCCGGGATGTTCGGATTCGATAAGAAGCTGTACTTCGAAGCCCAGGAAGGCGCCGAAGTCGCTCCCAAAGTCCAGTTTTAGTGACGGCTCATGCTTCAAAAAAGAATCGGCCGGTTAGTAATTGTTACCGCGCTGTTGCTTGGCAACCTGACGGCCTTTGGGTCGAATATTCCGACGTTGCAACGGCGCGTCACCGATCAAACCGGAATCCTGAGTCCTTCCGAACAAGCCCGCCTCGAAGAAAACCTTATGGCATTCGAAAATGAGACCTCCAATCAGATCGCGGTGCTGATCGTCAACAGTTTGGAAGGCGAAGCCATCGAACAGTATTCGATCGATGTCGTTGATAAATGGAAACTCGGCACAGCCAGTAAAGACAACGGCGTTTTACTTTTAGTAGCAGTGCAGGATCGGCAGGTCCGCATCGAAGTCGGTTATGGACTGGAAGGCGCCCTGACTGACCTGATCAGTTCGCAGATCATTCGCACTGTTATCGCGCCGGAGTTCCGCAAAGGCAATTATTACGCCGGCATCGATCAAGCCACCCGCGCCATTATGCTGGCCACAAAAAACGAGTATAAAGCCGATCCGCGGCAGCAGAAGCAATATTCGGAAGAACGCGCCAAATCATTAGCTTCGCTGGTCTTTTTTATTATATTCATTTTATTTTTTATTGGCGGCGGACGCCGGGGGCGGCGCAGTCTCTTACGGGCTTTGTTTTTCGCCAGTATGTTTAGCGGCCGCGGCGGTGGCGGCTGGCGTTCCGGCGGAGGATTTGGCGGTGGCGGTTTTGGCGGGTTTTCCGGCGGCGGCGGCGGTTTTGGCGGCGGCGGTTCGTCCGGCGGCTGGTAACGACTTTTATTTTTCAATTGTGATTTTCTGGAGGACTCCATGAAACTGAGCAAAGAATATTTTTCGGCAAGCGATCTCAACGCCATCAAGCAAGCCTGTGAATGTGCTGAGGAGAATACTTCCGGCGAAGTCAAGGTCAGCATTTTCGGGAAAAGACCGCCAAAGACGATCGGACTGAGTCTGACGGAACTGGCATATGCGGAATTCAGAAATCTCGGGCTCGAGAAAACCCGCGACCGTACCGGAGTGCTGCTTTTTATTTTACTGTCCGAACGCCAATTTCAGATTCTGGCCGATACCGGCATCAATGCCAAGGTCGAACAGAAAGTCTGGGATGAAATCGCCGGACAATTAGTCAATAAATTCAAGAATGGCGAATATTTGTCAGGAGTCGTAACCGCCGTTATGAGCATCGGCGAGGTCTTAGCCGGCTGGTTTCCACGCAAAGCAGATGACACCAACGAACTTTCCGACGAAGTGCATGTCGCCTGAAATAATTATTAAACACGAGGGCTGGAAAATGAACATTCATGAACGGGGCTTTTTGATTTTCATTAGTATCTGTGGCTTACTCGCAATTGGATTGTTCCAAAATTGCGGCGGGAAAAAACCGGAGGTGAAAATGGTCAACGAAAAATTGAAATCCGAACTGACGGCGGCATTAGTCGGGAAATTCGGCGCCGATAATCAAAGCCGCATCGAAACAGGGATTAAACAGGTTGGCGATTTCTGGCGCGCGGAAGACGGCGATGCGGAAACCCTGAAACAATTTTGCTTAGACAATTTCATCGCTGATCCGGTTGAACTTCAAAGTGCCTTTCAGCACATCGAAAGAACCTTCGAAACCATGGGCGGCGTGGTCGTTCAACTTAATCGCGATCTGAAATGGGATATTGACGTTCCGACCGGACCGATTCAGCCGGTCGACCTTTTGCTTTCCAATTTCAATCTCGGCAGTCATGTCGAAGATGATATGTACAATACCAAAATCGCTTTCTATGTTCTGCTGAATTATAAAGTCTATACGCTGGCGGAAGTCATGGAAGAGGGCGCCGGCTGGGATCGCCAGAAATGGGCGGAAGTGCGCCTGGCGCAGAGATTCAATTCGCGCGTACCGTCGGTTTACAGTCAGAAACGCTACGAAGCCTATAACGCTGCCGAAAATTATATCTCGAATTACAATATTTGCATGCCTAACCTGCTGACGGAAGACGGCGAACGGCTTTTTCCGGAAGGTCTGAAGCTGATCTCACATTGGGGAATCCGTGACGAACTAAAAGCCCAATACCAGCTCGCGGACGGTCTGCCGCGCCAGAAAATGATTTATGATGTCATGTTAAAGATCATCAACCAGGAAATTCCGCAGGTCGTGATCGATAATTGTAAAGTTGATTGGAAAGTTGCCGAAAACACCGTTAATGGCGCCAGCTCGGATAATTCCCGCGAACTGGATACGCGCTTTGCCCGGTGGCTGGGCGTTTTCCAGGGTGAAAAAGCCTGCGATCCGTATTACTTAGTCTCGAAATCGCAGATCGATCGCCGTTTCAACGAAGAACGCGAAATTCCGGAGGACATCGTTCGGCAACTGTTTGTCGATTTATTGTCAGCCCCGGAACTGAAGCAGACCGCGCAGATAATTTCCAAACGGCTGGGCCGCGACCTGGAGCCGTTCGATATCTGGTATAATCAATTCCGCGCCAAGTCCAAATATACCGAGGCCGAACTCGATAAAATTACCCAGGTGAAATTCCCGACAGCCGAATCCTTCAAGATGCAGTTGCCGGAAATATTAATGAAACTCGGTTTCGACCGCGCTACTGCCAATTTTCTGCAAACCAAGATCGAGGTCGATGCTGCGCGCGGTTCCGGCCACGCCATGGGAGCCGCCATGCGTTCCGACAATGCCCATCTGCGAACCCGCGTCGTGGAGGGTGGCATGAACTATAAAGGTTACAATATCGCTCTCCATGAACTCGGGCATTGCGTCGAGCAGGTTTTTACGCTGAACAAAGTCGATCATACCATCATGCAAGGCGTCCCGAATACGGCATTCACGGAAGCCTTTGCCTTTGTCTTCCAAAAACGCGATCTGGATGTGCTCGGACTGACCCAGAAGGACCCGCAAGGTGAATATCTTAATTACCTGAACGAACTCTGGCAAACCTGCGAGATTGCGGCGGTGGCCTTGGTCGATATGGACGCCTGGCACTGGCTCTATGAACATCCGGAGGCCACGCCGGCCGAATTGAAAGTGGCCGTGATTGAGATTGCCAAAAAAGTCTGGAACGAATATTATTATCCGGTGATCGGGAAAAAAGATAGCGAAATCCTGGCGATCTACTCGCATATGATCGACAACGGTCTCTACCTGCCGGATTATCCGCTGGGTCATTTGATTTCCTTCCAGATCGAGCAGTATATCAAGGGCAAGAACCTCGCGAAGGAAATGGAGCGCATGTGCGTTCAGGGACGGATCAATCCGATTTATTGGATGAAAGGCGCCGTCGGCGCCGAACTTTCGGCCGAACCGATGATCGCCGCCGCCCGCGAAGCCCTGAGAATTGTTCAGTAAGGTGTATAGTTAATCTTGTCTAATAGCACTTGGCGAGTGCGTAGAAAACAAATAATCTGAAACCAGTTTTCCACACAGCCCGATCGGTTTCGGATTGAATTATTGTAGCGCTTTCTCGTCGTTTATTTTAAATAAGAAAATCTAATCATCAGACCTGCCAGGGTTCTGGTTAAATAAATGGCTAATTAACTATAAACTGGGAATTATAGCGAATTGAAAACTATTAAACTGGTATCTGACAGATCGCCTCGAAATTGACTTCGATATTCTTTTTAAGGCGATTGGCAAAACGCGCTGCCGGAGCGCCATCCACGATGCGGTGATCGAAATCGAGTGTCAGGCTCAGGAACTCCCGTTCGACGATCCGTTCTCCTTCAAGAGCCAGATGAGATGTTATATTGCCGACCGCGATCCCGAGCGTATGGCTGGGAGCGCCCAGTCCCCAGCCGGTACCCGTGCCGAACATACCAACGGAAGTGACGCCGACCGTTCCACGATATTTTTTTGTCAGACGCGGCGAAAGATAGACGATTCTGAGAATCAGGCGCCGCAGGAATCCAGGCACGAAAATAAAGCGTTCGACAACTTTCTTCTCCCAGGCCGGAGCCGGATTGGTACGAAAATTCTCAATTTCCTGGTAAATATCGGTCAGCGACTTGGCCTGGGCGCCGCGAATTATTAAACCGAAAGGAAATTTTTCGCCGTGATCGCCAAGTTCGATATAGGTAATGATATCGACGTCGTTATAGATAATCATGCGTTTGCGCCAGTCGCGCATCGCCTGAATGATTTTATTATCAGCAACCGCCCGGGCGATGGCTGTCATAATGAAAGCAGTGAAAGACACCACCGTCTGCGGGTTTTCTTTCAGGGTTTTTAAATATTGCCGGACATTGGTGACATCGACTTCAATTAAAGCCCGGACGACGTGACTACTGTAAGACAGGCTGAGCACGTCGCTGGCCAGCCGGCGCAATCTGGAAAATTTGACGACTGAATAATCCCTGTTTTTACTTTTACTCATTACTATCTCTCGCGTTTTTTAAAATATGCCTTTTAATGACAACTAATTTTAAATGACCGGCGGGAAAAATTCAAGCTCGAACTGACCAATCTCCGGAACCGTTACCAACCGAATAGAATTAGATTGCATATTTGTGAATAATTCTGTTATTTAAATATAAATGAAAATGAAAAATGCCAGGTTCCTGTCTTAAGAGGAAAAAGTAGAAAGGAAATTATGTTTAAGAGTATTCGGTTGATTCAGATCGGTCTGCTGATTCCGGTTATCATGATCCATTGCATCAGCCGCCCACCATTAATCGATAGCCGGCAACTGATCGTGGTCGTCACGCCGCATTGGGAAGCGTCTCACGGCAGTCTTTACCGCTTTGAACGCACCGAATCTGACGGTGTTTGGCAACCGGTCGCCGATTCCACTCCGGTAATTCTGGGCCGGAACGGGATGGGATGGGGACGCGGTTTGCATTCGGCGGGGCGGCGAAGCGGTCCGCACAAGCAGGAAGGGGACGGCCGCAGTCCGGCCGGGATATTTAAACTGGGTGATGCCTTCGGATTTCCGTCACCCGCCGAACTTACGGATTTAAAAGTTCCATACCGGCCGGTGGACGAGTTTTTGGAATGTATCGATGATGCCGATTCCCGCTATTATACTCAGCTGCTCGAGCGCAATGAGGTAAGTGGAGTCGACTGGCATTCTTCCGAAGTAATCCATGAATCGCCGCGGGCGTATTATCTGGGCGTGGTGGTCGGTTACAATACAGCCCAAACAGCTAGGGGAAAGGGTAGTTGTATTTTCCTGCATTGTTGGACGGCCCCGGAAGATTCGACGGCGGGCTGTACGACCTTTGACCGTCCGGAGATGGAGAAATTAGTCAGATGGCTGGATGCGACCGCCCGACCGGTCATGGTACAGTTACCTTTGCCGGTCTATCGGCGCCTGATGGATCGCTGGCAGCTGCCCGTCATAGACAGGTGACGGGTGACAGGTTATTCGTAATGGTCCGGTCGAAGACCAGGCTTGTGAACTGTAAACTGTAAACTAAACCCCATAAAACATACCTAGAGTCTTTGTGGCCTGGTGGTTACGACCATGTAGGATAAAGACCGACAGAAAAATCAGACAAACACCGATTTACATCCCGGATTAATGGTCATAGATTTGGAGGTGCTTTGCGGCGTCTCAAACACTAACACCTATTCCGTCGGCTTATGAAGATTTTTATCGCAGACGATTCGGAAATCCTGCGGAAGCATCTGACGACGCTCCTGATGGAAATCCCGGGTGTGCAGGTTGTGGGCGATGCCGAAGACACCGAGACGGCCAGCAGCGGAATTGAAACTCACAAACCGGATGTTGCCATTCTGGACATTCGCATGCCAGGCGCGGGCGGCATCCACGTTTTAAAAACCGTGCGCCAGTCGAATCCGGATTTGCGGATTATCATTTTCACCGATTATCCCTATCCTCAGTATCGCAAGAAATGCCTCGAAGAAGGCACCGATTATTTTTTCGATAAATCCGGGGAGTCCGAAAAATTAGTCGAACTGATCCGAAAAATGACCCGGGAAGAAGCATGAACTTATTCCGGAACCACCGAACCAATCTGCGGAGGTCTATCAATGATAATTGAAAAAGCCGGTTTATTCGACTTTTTAACGCGCTGCCAGAACGAAAGACTGGGCGGCTTCAGAAAAGTAATCGCGCCGCGGCGTTCCCTGCGAACGCCCGAAGTGCTTTTCTGGGATAATTGGAAAAGCGGCGGCGACTTTATTATCGACAGTTACCGCACGATCGATCCGCTACGGGCGCTGTTCTATTTTCCGCGTGAAAGAGTTTTACCGGCGCAGACGATTGCCGGAAAGCGCCTGATCGTGGGCGCCAAGGCCTGCGATCTGCAAGCCCTGAAAGTACTCGACAAAGCCCTGATCAACGCCGATTTCGTCGATCCGCTTTACGAACAATGGCGTAAAAATACCACGATTATCAGCGTTGACTGTAACGAAATCGCGCCGACCTGTCACTGTAATATTGTTGACGGAAAACCCTATATCGAGGCGGATTTCGATCTGAATCTGACCAAAACGGATGCCGAATTTTACAACCTGGAAGTCGCTTCCGCCAAAGGCCAAACCCTGCTGGAACTGATGCAGAAAGAGTTAAAGGTCAACCGCAGTTCCGATGAGGATTTGCGCGCCGTGCGCGAAACCCGCCGCTCGGTTGAGAAGAAATTACAATTGCAAAACAAAGAGTTCGAGCGCGGCCACGAATATAAGTTTCTTCGGATGGCCGACATTACCAAATGGATCGATGAAGCCGCGAACTGTTGTGGTTGCGGCGGTTGCACCAATATCTGCCCGACCTGTTACTGTATGATTCTGAACGACGAAACCACCGCTGAAACCTTTATCAAGGAACGTAGCGCCGACTCCTGCCAGGTGCACGGTTACGCGCGGGTGGCTGGCGGCGCTTCGCCGCGGCCGAAGATGTTTGAGCGTTTCCGCAACCGTTATCTCTGTAAGTTCGATTATATGCAAAGCAACTTCGGGATGCTGGGTTGTACCGGCTGCGGGCGTTGCGGCG
>Ga0172375_10001389_pt1 | contig 39011 bp, 20 predicted proteins | sample LakKiv1m_FD_114537 | JGI IMG/M metagenome (GOLD analysis project Ga0172375, IMG submission 114537) | Freshwater microbial communities from Kabuno Bay, South-Kivu, Congo - kab_092012_11.1m | ecosystem: Environmental > Aquatic > Freshwater > Lake | place: Democratic Republic of the Congo... | reverse complement strand
GCGCGCCCGGAAGGATTTGAACCTTCAACCCCAGGCTCCGGAGGCCTGTGCTCTATCCAATTGAGCTACGGGCGCAACTTACCTTAGTTTTTCTCTTTTCAATGCTTGTTGCGCCAGCACTTTGCGAAGCAACAGTGCGGGCGCATCTTTCCTAAAATTACGATTGCGAAGCGTTGCAAGCAAACTTTATCAGCCCCGTGCGTTTTTCAGTACGGGGCGGGCGCGGTTCTTTCCTTATCAATGTTTTCTTGCGCCAGCACTACTCAAAGCAGCCTTACAGGCACACAACCTCGCCCTTATCACGGGCGGCCGGAAACTCTTGCTTCCGGCACTGCTCGCAAAACTGGTTTGTTTTGCGTTCCGCACGGGCGGGACATTTTTTTATTAGAGTCCTTCAAAACGCAGTAAGGGGCGCCATTCTAGCAATTTATCGGGCTTCTTTCAGTTTTTATTCTCTAATTTGATTATTTTCGCATCAGGATAATAAAATTTCAAGATTTCCTTATATCCCTTTCCCTGCGCCGCCATCGTTTTGGCTCCCCACTGGCACAAGCCAGCCCCATGCCCCCAACCCAAGCCCTTGAAAATAATTTGATTCGCGCTTTCGGAAATTCGCAAGTCCTTCAAGCTCTTAATGTTACCTCCTCCAACGGCCAGACGAAAATCATTCGCTGGGAGGATTAAATCCCCTAGAGAATGTTTCACAAGAATCTCTCGGGCTCGACCCGATTCATCGATTTTCTGGGGAATAATTTTTTTAACATCTCCAACCATCCATCCTCTTTTTCTTAAAGCGATTTTAACATCTTCCGCTTTTACAGCAGATTCCCAACGGTAATGCGTAGAATTCTCGCAATAGGGACATTCTACGCCTGTCAGCGAATGGTGTTTTTTTATCGGCCAGACATAATCCGCTCGCGTGGTTTCCCCTCCGCAAGTCGAATGGAAATAAGCCGGAAAAAGTTTCCCTCGATAGGTCAAAATTTCTCCTTCGGTCAGCTGAACCGCCATCCTCGTAGGCCTCGTCGACAACGAATTCCCGCCGTAAACCTGCCCCAGTACGTCGCCGCTTAATGCGTAATTTTCATTTTTCTTCGTCAACTCTTTAAAAAGGGCATATGTTCTGGACACGACGGCTTGCGCTTTTAAAGCTTCCAACGGCCATTTGGCCCACATCTCATGAGGCAACACGCCGTTCAGATAATCTTCGAGCCCGGCCTCCTCTACAGCAACCAGTTTTCCGTTCTTTTCCTTGATAATCTGAATATTTCCCGGATAACTTCGGCCACCAATCTTTACCGAAGCGCCAAAACTAAGCAGCCGGAAGGCTGGAAGGAAAATAGAACGCTTCCCAAATTGAATTCCCTTGGGGACGGAAGACACTTGCGTCAACGGAAGTTTATCGCCCTGCTCGATAACACCCCGGGATTGAATCATCTCAAGACGGTAGGGAGAGTTCAGAGAAAGCTCGATTTGATTTTTGTCTTTAGCAACAGCGACACGGATGCTATGAGTCAAAGCGCCCTCTTCAGGCAAATCGCACGAAGAAGGTTCAAGATTCGCCGAAAATCCGGCTTCCGGGAAAAAAAAAGGCAAAATCAAAAAAAAGAGAAAACAAATCGAGAGGATCGAAACCCGGGGGGAAACAAACTTCTCAAACATGAACACGGCTCATTTTTGCGTCGAGTCGAGGAATTTCTGAAGTTCGGCAAAAAGCTTCTCCGAATTTTTTTTTGCCACTTCCAAAAACCGCTTTTGCTTATCCGAAAGAGCCCCTGCCCCGTTCAGAAGGAGAAAATTAATGGCTCCGATGCTCGTCGAAAGAGGGACTTTAAGTTCTTTGACTCTGCCGCAAAAAGCCTTCCATTCTTTTCCGGGGCGATTTTTTTTCTTTTTTGGGGCCATAGTCATCTCAAGGCAAAAGGCGCAGGCGATTCAGCTCTTTCTCAAACGCCTCAACCTCTTTAAATCGATACGCGTGAAATCCCAGTTTTGAAGCGGCTTTCACTAGTTCCTCCCGGTCGTCGACAAAAAAAGTCTTTACCGCCGAGCGTTGGGCCCGTCGCAAAGCCTCCTCAAAAAGTTTTGGATGCGGTTTCAGCTCCCCGACCTGATAGGAAAGGACAAATCCGTCCACTTCCCGGAGGAAAGGGAAATTTTTTTTCACATATTCAAAATGCAGCGCATTAGTGTCGGAAATCACCCAAACCGGGTATTTCTCCTTGATTCTCAGCAACAGACTTTCCATCCCGGGATTTTCGGAAAAAATATCATTCCAAAGCCTCGCAAGCTCCTCAAGCCCTAAAGGAAGCTTCAGGCTTTTAATCACCTCGGAAAGAAACTCTTCAGATGAAATTTTCCCTTTATCATAAAGCTCCCCGATCCCGGAAGAAATGAATTGAGACACAATCGCCATCACGGGCCGGCCCGAAAGATTGGCAAGATTTCTGGCAAGAATCCCGTGGTCGAATTTGACCAGCACATTGCCCAAATCCATCAGGAAAAACTCGCAGGAAAAATCAGAGCTCGGCAAGAGGATCCCCCGTTACGTAAAAAAAAGACGTCCTAAAAACCATGAAACATCAGACAGAACAATCGGAGAAGAAACCGGCATGAATCTTCAGGCCTCTTTAAGAACTTCTTTGATGACATAATCCATCTCTTGAATCGTTGTGGGTTTTTCAAGAAATGCGGCAACGGGGAATTTTTTAATAACCCTATTTTTCATGCTCTGATCGCTCCCCGCCTGGCCGGTACTGATAATCACTTTGGTTTTAAGTCCTGCCTTTGAGAGCTCTTCCAGCACCTGTTCGCCGGATTTTTTAGGCATATTAATATCCAGAATCATCACATCCGGACGGCGTTCATGCGCAATCGCCACGGCCTGTTCACCGTCCAAAGCGGAGAAAGCTTCATACCCCATTTCCCGAAGAAGCAGCCCCCAGCCTTCGACAAGCTCAGACTCATCATCCGCAATTAAGACTGAAATAGGCATACCCGATCCTTTTCTGAGCATTCCTCATCCGCTCTTATTAACGGCCTAATTTACCATAAGGATGAAAAAAATCATTCATTTCATCCGCGACCAAACAGGCTCGCCCGTTACTCTCAAACGAGAAGGCGGCTGATGATCTTCTGAGCAAGAGCCAAAGAAGTCTTCGGAACAATCATTCCGATGCCGGGGAGGGGCTTTCCGTAAATATCCTTTTTCCCCTGCTCGCAAATGATGCATTCAATCCCTTCTTCTTCAAGCCTGGCCTGAATCCGAAGAGCTTCATCCCGCAATGCCGTTTCGTAAACTTGCGCCCAATCCTGCCTGGAAACAGCTGAACGAAATTTTCGATGACTCGGCTTCCCCGGAGCGGAAGGCCTCTGAGAAGAAAAGAAACCATAAAGCCAGTAAATAAGCGCGAAAAACAAAATAAGGTAAACAAACAATCGAATCATCGCATTTCCCCCTCATAAATTAATTCCCGTTTCCTGTCTACATTACTCACTGTGAGTTTTTTTTCAAGAGATTCTCGCGGTCTTTCATCCGGCAGGAAATCCGGTAAAGCAGAAATCCAAATGCGACCAGCAAAAAACCCCAGATCGACTCCCAAGGCTTCCGGATCATGGCATTCCCCACAAAAAGAAACATTGAAAGTACGAAAACCAAAGGCGTCCAGGGATACCCCCAAACCCGGTAGGTCCTGAGCCTGTCCGGCAATCGTCTCCTAAGAAGAATAACACTCAGTCCCGCAAGAGCGTAGAAAATCGAGATTGCAACCGTGGTATATTCCATGAGCTGATCCAGCGTTTTCGTTAAGACCAAAATCATCGCAAAGGCTCCGTTCATGAGCAACGCCGGTACCGGTGTATGGAATTTAGAATGCACTTTAGCCAAACGGGAAAACAGCGTATGATCCGCCGCCAGGGCATAAAGGATCCTCCCTCCCGTCAACGTAAATCCGTTTAAGGCCCCGAAAGTAGAAATAGCAACAAAAGCGGCAACGACCTTCCCTCCGACGGGTCCCGTAATTTTTTCCATCATTCGGGAAGCGACAAGCCCAGACTGTTTCATTTCCTCAATCGGAACATTCAGGAGATACACAAAATTGATCAAGAAGTAAATTCCCATGACAAATAAAAGGCCTCCGATAATGGCCCTCGGGACATTTTTTTCGGGCTCACGGATTTCCTCCGCGACATAAGCCGCTTCCGCCCAACCGCTATACGTCCATAAAACATAAATCAAGCCGACTCCCATTCCGGAAATCAAAGAAGAGGAGAAAGAATATTGCGGGGGTTGAAACAACGCGCTCACCTCCCGGCTCTCGTGAGGCAAAAGGCTAAGGCCCAAGCAGACAATACTGGTAATTGCCAGAACTTTTAGAAAAGTAAAAAGATTTTGGATGCTTTTCCCGTACTGCAGGCCCAAAATATTGGCAGAAGTCACAAAGGCAATCGCTCCGATGGCTGTGCATTTGCTGAAAAAAGACGGAAGGCCCAAGACATATCCCAAGTATTCGGAGAACACAAAAGCAAGAATCGCAATGGTCCCCGTCCTTTCGACAAACAATTTCGTCCATCCGAAAAGAAATCCCGTAAGGGGGCCGTACGTCTCTTTAAGATAAACATAATCCCCTCCCGTTTTAGGATAAAGAGCAGCAAGCTCGGCATAAGTCAGCGCTCCTGCCAGAGAAAAAAGACCTCCCAAAAGCCAGACGGCGAGAATCAGAAGCGGGTCGCTGATATGCGCGGCAATGCTGGCCGGAGCCCTGAAAATTCCGGCTCCGATAATGCAGCCCACGACAATTGCAAGGGCGTCCTTGCACCCAAGTGTTCGTTCAAAACGGGGCAATGTCATAGATTCTGGAGAGCGGTAACGGTCTGGTAGTGGTCCCAAAGGACTCTGCGAAAGGTATCGTTTTCCTCCATCAGAAGAAACATTTTTTCGCGGATTTTTTCAATAAACGATTCCCGGTGCGGATATTTTTCCTGATTCACAAAAAGATGGATTTTTTCGACATACCCATCGATCACCGCGGCATTTCTTCGAATTTGCGCTTTGATAATTTCGAATTCCGTCAGATTGAGAAGCTTGCTTTCCGGATTAAAGGAAAGCTGCGGCTTTCTGATCCTTTCATAGCTTAAGTGCAACGTCATTGCCTCGCTCCCGCAATCATCAAAGTGGTCTTCATTTTTAAAAGCCCGGGTCAGTACTTATTGACAAAATTGATCAATTCCCGGATTCGGGCATAACTCTTCCGGTTGAAGTGAAACGCAATTCTCGGCAAATGCAGGGTTTCTTTCTCCTGATGCTCCTCGGGAAGCGCTCCGATAATTTCAAATTTGCTCTTCGCGCGCAAAAGATCCTTGAATTCTTTATTCAGGATTTTCGCCATTCCGAAGGGGGCCCTGTAAACGCGCAACACAAAAAAATTCCCCGCGAAACGGGACGAGTGATAATTTCTGTAAAATCCTTTGATTTCGGCGACGGCATCTTCGATTCGGGTGACAATTTTAAAAAATCCAAGGTCCTGAGGAGAAATATACCGGTGCTTCAAGACCTGTTTTTTGATGAAATCAAACCAGGGTTTCCAATAAGGCCGGCCCGGATGCTCAATCATCACGATCGGAAACGGGTTCGTCTTTCCCGTTTGGATCAATGTTAAGGCCTCAAAAGATTCATCGTGGGTTCCAAATCCGCCGGGAAAAAGAGCGATCGCGCTCGCTTCCTTGATAAACATCAGTTTGCGGGTAAAGAAATATTTGAATGTCATTAATTTATCATCGCGGACAATGTAGGGATTGGGCTCCTGTTCATGGGGCAACCGGATATTCAATCCAAAACTGCGTTCGCGTCCGGCTCCCGCATTGGCGGCTTCCATAATTCCGCTTGCCGCGCCAGTAATCACCATGAAACCTTCTTTTGCGATCTCTTCGGCAAACTGCTTGGCCATCCGGTACTCCGGCGCCCGAGAAGGCGTCCTCGCGGAACCGAAAACACAGACTTTTTTGGCATGACGGTAGGGAGAGAAGATTTTAAAAGCGTAGCGAAGTTCCCGAAGTGCCGTATTGACGATTTTAAGCTCGCCGCGTTCGTTTTTTTCATTTACAAACCGGAGGGCCGTCGCGATCATCTCCTGAACCAGCAAAGCGCGATCGCCTTCTCCTCCGAATTCGCGGACGAGATCCGCAATCGTTTGATCGAACTTTCCACCCAGCTGATGCTGCAATCTCATATTGTCAGAAGAAATTCGACAAAATCTCTGCCGCTTTTTCGGGATTGTCCGTTTTCATCACAAGGCAGCCGTGCAATTGCTCCTGAGTTGCCGTGCAATAGGCATAATGAATATTGATATCCGCTTCCGCCAGTTTGCAAGCGACATCCGCGAGCACGCCGGGTCGGTTATCCACGTCCACCACCACCACATCCTGCTCCATCACATACAATTCTTCGTTTTCAAGCAGCAAAAGCGCTTTGGTCGGATGATCCACAATCAGCCGGACCACGGCATGATCGACGGTATCATGAATAGAAAGGGCAAGAATGTTAACACTGTTTTCGGAAAGAATTGAACAGATGCGCGCCAAAATTCCGGGGCGATTTTCAAGAAAAACAGATAACTGCTTTGCGACAGGCATGCCTCCTCCTTTTGCTTCATAAATTATCTTTTAAAGGCTCGGGAAATTCAAGCAAAAGAAAAAAGTGTTTTAAGCGATAGTTTTGGAATTCGGTTAAAAGAAAAAAATCATGCTGCGGACAAATAAAAAGGGGCTTTCGCAATGAAAGCCCCTTTCAAAATTAATCCCGGCGGTTACCTACTCTCCCACACCAGTTCAGGTGCAGTACCATCGGCGGAAGAGGGCTTAACTGCCGTATTCGGAATGGGAACGGGTGTGGCCCCTCTCCTATGTCCACCGGAAACTCTTTGCAACGTTTCGTTGATTCCGCGAAACGCTACGCATTTTTCAAAATAATAACGCAATCGCACAAGAAGGGAAGAAATCTTCCCAAATGCCTTAGACAACTGTATGAATGAGAACATACAGTCAAGCCGAACGGCCAATTAGTACGGGTGAGCTGAGAGTGTCTCCACTCTTACACCTCCCGCCTATCAACCTGGTAGTCTTCCAGGGGCCTTCTTACCCTTACGGGTTGGGAGTCCTTATCTCGGAGATGGCTTGGCGCTTAGATGCTTTCAGCGCTTATCCGTTCCAGACATAGCTACACGGCTCTTACCCTTGGCAGGATAACCGTCACACTAGTGGTCCGTCCCTTCCGGTCCTCTCGTACTAGGAAGAGAATTCCTCAAGACTCCTGCGCCCACGACAGATAGAGACCGAACTGTCTCACGACGTTCTGAACCCAGCTCACGTACCGCTTTAACCGGCGAACAGCCGGACCCTTGGGACCTTCTTCAGCCCCAGGATGCGATGAGCCGACATCGAGGTGCCAAACCGGGCCGTCGATATGAACTCTTGGGCCCGATAAGCCTGTTATCCCCGGCGTACCTTTTGTCCGATGAGCGATGGCGATTCCATGTTCAACCACCGGATCACTAAGTCCTACTTTCGTATCTGCTCGACTTGTTGGTCTCGCAGTTAAGCCCTCTTTCTACCTTTACGCTCTACGTTCGATTGCCAACCGAACTGAGAGGACCTTTGAACGCCTCCGTTACAGTTTAGGAGGCGACCGCCCCAGTCAAACTGCCCGTCTGGCACTGTTCCTTACCCGGCTTCACGGAATAAGGTTAGAATCTTAATTTAATCAGACCGGTATTTCACATTGTGACTCAGCCCTCACTAGCGCAAGGGCTTCAACGTCTCCCGGCTATGCTACACAAATCAAATCAAGATCCAATACCAGAGTACAGTAAAGGTGCACGGGGTCTTTTCGTCTAGTCGCGGGATGGCGGCATCTTCACCGCTACTACAATTTCACCGAGTTACTCTCTGAGACAGCGGTCAAGTCGTTACACGATTCGTGCAGGTCGGAACTTACCCGACAAGGAATTTCGCTACCTTAGGACCGTTATAGTTACGGCCGCCGTTTACTGGGGCTTCAGTTCGGAGCTTTGCTCGCGATCTTACGATCATGAACTAACCCCTCCCCTTGACCTTCCAGCACCGGGCACGTGTCAGGCCCTATACGTCGTCTTATCGACTTAGCAGAGCCCTGTGTTTTTGTTAAACAGTCGCTTGACCCAATTCACTGCAACCTCATCGGGCTCCATTCGTATGAACTTCACCCTACCGAGGCACCCCTTCTCCCGAAGTTACGGGGCCATTTTGCCTAGTTCCTTAGAGAGGATTAACTCGAGCGCCTTAGGATTTTCTCCTCACCCACCTGTGTCGGTTTACGGTACGGTCACCTGATAGACTCACTTCCAAAGCATTTCTCGGCAGTGTGGCGTCAGTAAGTTCGCCCTTCCTTGCGGTCAGACTCCCTAACGCCTCTCGCCATTGACTTGCGCCAATGGGTACGGGTTTGGACGCGCACAACCAATCGCGCGCTCACTTAGCCTCCTGCGCACTTCAGAAATTCAAACGTCTACCAAATGGTGCAGGAATATTAACCTGCTGTCCATTAGTTACGCCTACTCGGCCTCACCTTAGGACCGACTAACCCCGGGAGGATTAACCTTCCCCGGGAAACCTTGGGTTTACGGCGAACGGGTTTTTCACCCGTTTTATCGCTACTCATTCCGGCATCATCTCTTCCCAACGCTCCACCATTCCTTTCGGTACGGCTTCAATGCATTGGGAATGCTCCTCTACCAAATAGAACGCTCCGAAGAGGTTCTAAGTCTGCAGCTTCGGTAAAATGCTTAAGCCCCGATCATTTTCGGCGCAAAGGCTCTTGACCGGTGAGCTATTACGCACTCTTTAAATGATGGCTGCCTCTAAGCCAACATCCCGGTTGTCTATGAACCTTCACATCCTTTACCACTTAGCATTTTTTAGGGACCTTATCTGGCAGTCTGGGTTGTTTCCCTCTCGACGATGAAGCTTATCCCTCACCGACTGACTCCTGGATTAAAGCGTGTGAGTATTCGGAGTTTACTTGGGTTCGGTAGGCTGGTAAGCCCCCTAGCCCATTTAGTACTCTACCCCTCACAGCTATATTATCCAAGGCTAGCCCTAAAGCTATTTCGAGGAGAACCAGCAATTACTGAATTTGATTGGCCTTTCACCCCTAACCACAGTTCATCCGAGCATTTTTCAACATACAACGGTTCGGACCTCCGCGAAGTGTTACCTCCGCTTCATCCTGACCATGGTTAGCTCATTCAGCTTCGGGTCTATTGTATGCAACTCGTCGCGCGTTTCGCACTCGCTTTCGCTACGGCTCCTCCCCTCTCAGGGATTAACCTCGCTGCATCCAATAAGTCGCCGGATCATTATGCAAAAGGCACACAGTTAGGCATTCAGTATCCTTGCGGATACTGCATAGCCCTTCCATCGCCTGTAAGCTTTCTGGTTTCAGGTTCTATTTCACTCCCCTCACCGGGGTTCTTTTCAACTTTCCCCTGCGGTACTTGTTCACTATCGGTCGCTAGCGAGTATTTAGCCTTAGGAGATGGTTCTCCCAACTTCTCGCCTGGTTCCACTTATCAGGCAATACTTGAGAATAAAACCAAGGAAGATTGTTTCATTTCGCCTACGAGACTATCACTCTCTTGGGTATGCCATTCCAGGCATTTTAGCTACGAAACAATTTTCTAACTTCCCTTGAGCACTGCAACGCTCAACAGCTTTACCTCATAACCCCATAGACACAACGCTTGCAGGCTTGACATGCCTATGGTTTGGGCTATTTCCCTTTCGCTCGCCGCTACTAGGGAAATCGAGTTTCTTTCTCCTCCTGAGAGTACTGAGATGTTTCAATTCCTCTCGTATCACTTGAGAAGCCTATTGATTCAGCTTCCCACACTGGAAATTACTTCCCAGTAGGTTGCCCCATTCGGAAATCACGGGATCAAAGCTAGTTTGCAACTCCCCCGTGCTTATCGCAGCTTACCACGTCCTTCATCGTCTACTAGCGCCAATTAGTCATCCACCAGAAGCTCTTAGTAGCTTGACTGAATTCTTTCTCTAAGACATCAGCACATTGCGTAGCAATGTACAGTGTAAAGATGCCTTCCCTTTCTTATGCGATTGTCAAAGAACACTTAAAAACAATGAATCCGATAAATCGAATTTAAAAATTAATCCTCGAAACAATCCCGCTCGCTGGAGATGAGGGGATTTGAACCCCTGACCCTCTGCTTGCAAAGCAGATGCTCTCCCGCTGAGCTACATCCCCATAAAAAACTCGGTATGCATGGAAGGTCGAGGGAACTTCTTATTTCAATATTAGCGATCTCATTAGTGGGCCCAAGTGGATTCGAACCACTGACCCCTGCGTTATCAGCACAGTGCTCTAACCAACTGAGCTATGGGCCCAATTTCCACCATCCGATCCGGCGGACCCGCTGTGATTTTTGGCGGGGGTCAAAAGGTACCCTTGCAATGACTTTAATTACCGTGTCCCCCTGACCAATCTAATCGTTTCTTGATCAAGGGTTTCAAATAAAAAGGCAATAGTGCAGTGAGCCAACGAACATTTTTGAAGTCCTTTCGGACTCCTTAGAAAGGAGGTGATCCAGCCTCACCTTCCGGTAAGGCTACCTTGTTACGACTTAGTCCCCCTCACTGACCACACCTTAGGTACCTACCTCCCTTACGGGTTGGATTGATATCTTCGGGTGCAACCAACTCGGGTGACTTGACGGGCGGTGTGTACAAGACCCGGGAACGTATTCACCCCGCCGTGACTTATGTGGGATTACTAACGATTCCGGCTTCACGAAGGCGAATTGCAGCCTTCGATCTGAACTGGGCCTGGCTTTTTGGGATTGGCTCCCCCTCGCGGGTTTGCAACCCTTTGTACCAGGCATTGTAGCACGTGTGTAGCCCCAGGCGTAAGGGCCGTACTGACTTGACGTCATCCTCGCCTTCCTCCTGCTTATCGCAGGCAGTCTCCTTAGAGTGCTCGGCGTTACCGTTAGCAACTAAGGATAAGGGTTGCGCTCGTTGCGGGACTTAACCCAACATCTCACGACACGAGCTGACGACAGCCATGCAACACCTGTGCAAGCTCCGGACTGGATACCGGTCGTCCCCCTTTCAGGTTCCTACTTCCTGCATGTCAAGCCTGGGTGAGGTTCCACGCGTATCGTCGTATTAAACCACATGCTCCACCGTTTGTGCGGGTCCCCGTCAATTCCTTTGAGTTTCAGCCTTGCGACTGTACTCCCCAGGTGGGACACTTAATGCGTTAGCTGCGGCACCGACCCCGTATTTACGGAGCCAACACCTAGTGTCCATAGTTTACGGCAGGGACTACCGGGGTATCTAATCCCGTTTGCTCCCCCTGCTTTCGCACACTGAGCGTCAGTAATGGGCCAGAAGATCGCCTTCGCCACTGGTGTTCCTCCCGATATCTGCAGATTTCACCCTTACACCGGGAATTCCATCTTCCTCTCCCACACTCAAGCCCGGGAGTTTCGGATGCCGTTCTATGGTTAAGCCATAGGATTTCACATCCGACTTTCCGAACCGCCTACGTGCCCTTTACACCCAGTAAATCCGAACAACGCTTGCCACCTCTGTCTTACCGCGGCTGCTGGCACAGAGTTAGCCGCGGCTTCCTCTCTAGGTACCGTCATCATGGGAAACTATTAGCACCCACTTATTCGTTCCTAGTGACAGGAGTTTACAATCCGAAGACCTTCATCCTCCACGCGGCGTCGCTTCGTCAGGGTTGCCCCCATTGCGAAAGATTCTCGACTGCAGCCTCCCGTAGGAGTCCGGGCAGTGTCTCAGTCCCGATGTGGCTGACCATCCTCTCAGACCAGCTACTCGTCATAGGCTTGGTAGGCCGTTACCCTACCAACTACCTGATAAGCCACGGGCTCATCTCTCAGCGATAGGCCCCCTTGCGGGGGTCCCCACCCTTTTCTCCCATTTCCCGAAGGAAACGTAAGCTTATCGGGTATTAGCCCTCCTTTCGGAAGGTTATCCCCGTCTATGAGGTAGATTACCCACGTGTTACTCACCCGTTCGCCACTCCCTCTCCGGAAAAGCTAGAAAGAGCGTTCGACTTGCATGCCTAATCCACGCCGCCAGCGTTCGTTCTGAGCCAGGATCAAACTCTCCATAATAGAGAGTCGTCTGCATCACTGGGTAGCGATGCAGAACAAAGCTTACTCGTTGGCTCACCGCACTATTGGCCTTATCAAAGAACAAGACTATCTAAATATCATACCGTGTGATTAATTCGAAATGAATTAAATGTAGAGAAATAAAAAAGCACTTCTTCCCCATCTGAAGAAAAAAGTGCTTTATCTTCTGTCAAACGGTTACTGTATAAGAGGGGGAGATTCTATTCATCTTTCCCAACTATGTCAAGTTTATTTATTATTTTCTTCTCTTTTCAATAGATATTATTTTACGCCACAAAAACAAACTTTTCAAGCTTCAAGCCCATTTTTAAAACCTATCCTCTTCTCTTCCTGTACCCCATAGATCCAAAAAGCGAGAAATTGATCTATTCTCTGATCCTTTGTTCCCCTATCATTAGCCCCTGAAACAAGTTACGTTGGTCTATTTTATTCTCATCCAGCAGTCACTGATTTGGGCAGAAAGACTTCTTCCGATATTCCGTCCGTCCCCGATGAGTTTCGATTCAAAGTGCCGGCGTTAATAAAACTCTGGCAGCGTCAATTATTACTCTACCGTTACCGACTTCGGCCGGCAGGCTCTTGCTTCCGGCACTCCGCAAAAACCTTGATGGTTTTTGCTTCGCCAAATCATTCCACAGTTACCGACTTTGCCAAATTCCTCGGCTGCCCTAATTCAAAAACAGATTAGGACTGCCCTTCGTGAAATCTAGACAGAAATGGTTTAGCCGTCTATTCAACCGTAACCGATTTCGCCAAATTACGGGGCTGCCCTAATTCAAAAACAGATTAGGACTGCTCAGTTTTTGCAACTAACTTGGGTGTTAATGTAACCGCATTCAATTATTCAACGGTCACTGATTTGGCTAGGTTCCTCGGCTGGTCGACGTCGCGATTATTCATGCAAGCCACGTGATAAGCAAACAATTGAAGTGGAATCACTGTCAAAATCGGAGAAATCATCTCTTCTGTTTTGGGAACAAAAAAAGCATAATGCGAAAGTTTTGAAATCTCCCGATCCCCTTTGGTCGCAATGCTGATCACAATTCCTTTCCGGGCCCGGATCTCTTCAATATTACTGATCATCTTGTCATATGTGCTGGAAAAAGGAACGAGGCAAATCACCGGTTGAGTGTAATCGATCAAAGCAATTGGTCCGTGTTTCATTTCGCCTGCAGGATATCCGTGCGCATGCGCATAGCTGATTTCTTTTAATTTAAGGGCCCCTTCCAACGCATTCGGAAAATTGAATCCACGGCCAAGATAAAGAAAATTCTTTTTTTGATAAAGTTGCTGGGTGCAGCACAGGATATTTTTCCCCTGCTTCAGAACTTCTCTGACCATCGAAGGAAGATCCAGAAACTCCTTCAAAAGAGACTCGGCTCGCTTCGAAGGCAAGGCTCCTCGCAGTCCACCGAAATAGACCGAAAAAAGAGCGAGCACCATCAATTGGGCCAAATAAGCTTTTGTGGAAGCTACTCCGATTTCCGGCCCGGCATGCGTATAAATCACGCAATCCGCTTCCCGGGCAATCGTGCTGCCAACCACATTCACGATGGCAAGCGTAAACGCCCCCTTGGCCTTTCCCTCTCTCAACGCAGCAAGCGTATCCGCTGTCTCGCCCGATTGAGTGATCAAAATAATCAAATCGTTTTCATCAATCGCCGGATTTTCATAGCGAAATTCACTGGACACCGCTGCCCTCGGAGACAAACGCGCGCATTCTTCCACCATGTAACTGCCGACTAAGCCCGCATGATACGCCGTTCCGCAGCTCACAAAATGCACTCTTTGAATTTTTCTCAAGCGCCTCTCAACCGACGCGTTAATATTTTCAAATAATATCCTTTTTCCCTTCAACACCGCTTTTAATGTCGTCTCCACCACGCGAGGCTGTTCGTAAATTTCTTTCAGCATAAAGTGAGGATATCCCTCTTTTTCAGCTTGGCGGGTATCCCATTTAATCACCGAAATCTCTTTGTGAAGTATTTTCCCGCTGTCGAGATGAAAAACGGAGACTTTGTCTTTTTCAACTACGGCAAGTTCATTATCGTCCAGATAAATCACGCGGCGGGTATGCGCCAGTAAAGCGGGCACATCGCTTGCGACAAAATTTTCTCCCGTTCCGATTCCGATAACTAGCGGATTGGACCGTTTAAACGTAAAAAGTTTCCCTGGTTCATGCGCGGAAATCATGACGAAAGAAAAAAAACCATTCATCCGGCGGATGGCCTTTCGAAAAGCTTCCAAAACATCTCCGGAATAATATTCCTCGATCAGATGCACCGCCACTTCGGTATCGGTTTCCGAAGAAAAACGATGCCCTTTACGGATGAGTTCTTTCTTGAGTTCCGCATAATTCTCGATAATACCGTTATGCACCAGAAAAAATTTCCCGGTACAATCCCCGTGAGGATGAGCATTTTCCGTGGAGGGCGCTCCGTGCGTCGCCCAACGGGTATGTCCGATTCCCAAATGCCCCGATATGCTCTTGGACTTCGCCAATTTCTTCTTCAGGCAAATCAATTTGCCTTTTTCCTTAACGGAAACAAGCCGAGGCTGACCTTTTTTCTCAAAAACACAGGCCACCCCGCTTGAATCGTATCCGCGGTACTCCAATTTTTCCAGACCACCCAGAAGGATTGAAATAACCTCTTTCGGACCAATGTAGCCGACTATTCCGCACATAAAAATTCTCCTTAAAAAATAAACTTGGGGTTCATTATAGTGAGGGAGGAGGAAACTCCAAAGAAAAATCTGAGGTCGTGCAATACTTAAAGGTAATCCCACGTCAGCCCCCAGGCCGGGGCCTCCGAAGCGAAGAGCATCAAGCTCAAGCAAAGTGCCGAAACTATGAAGTTGCGGCTCCGGAGAACTTGACGTCGTTCTAGAAAAAGAAACTCCGGTCGGAGTTTCATAACTCCGACACTTCGGTCAAAACTTGATGGTTTTGACCGGCGTAAGTTCTGTCCTCACTTATGCGGCGCGCGCGATCTCTTCTTTGGCCTGCATTTCGGCGTACCGTGCGTGAATAAACGTTAAAAGCCCCGCGCCAAGGCTCCAAATATTTTCGGAAGGATCAAAATCCGCGCCGATCAGGCTGTATCCGCGGCAACGAGCCTCTTTGTTTTCGACAGAAGCGATTTCCCGCAATAACCCCACGGCCTGAAGCTTATTGATCCCGGTCTTCCCAAAAAATTCCAAATCCATCCCGAACTTCTCAAGCTCAATCGGAATTTCAAAAGCCCGGAAATTCTCCCGCAAAATTCCGGATTCGGCGATTAAAAGTCCCCGGCGGTATTGAAGGGGAAGCTCCCGGCGGATATCGGCGGCGGAAGAACCCGAAAAAATATCTTTCACGCGAACTCCCTGCGGAATGAGATGTTTCATTAATTGAGATATCGCTTTGGGTTTCTCGCGGGCACCGACCCTCTGCCCCATGCCATTCCATAAAATCATCACAAAATCTCCCCGTTCGAGCATCCGGGCAAAATTTTGGACCTCGGCCGGCGAAGCCCCTTTGATTGCCGAAATATCCATTAAAATAGCTATATTGCTCCGCCGCCCGGCCGAAGCGCTACGAAGAAAATCAGAAACCCGGGAACCGTTTTCGTTAAAAAACCGCACCTCAGGACTCGCAATTCCGGGAGCGCCTATTTCTCCTTCCGGAAAAGCAATCATCGGTTCGAGAATCTCCGTAAGGGACAGTGAGATATCACGGGGATAGAACGGGCTGACAAATCCGCCAAAAACAGAAACGATCGTCATCGCTTCAGCCCAAACCGATATCCCGCCGTTTAAAGCGGGGAGAGCCGTCACAAGCGCTGTTGGAAATAAAACCGATACTGGCTTTCTCGATACAGGGATTTCAAGTGTAATAAATTGTTGTGAAACCGTTTCTTCGGACTCTCCCAGTGACTGGCCTTTAGTCTGCTCCGTTATCTTCTCTAAGGCCTTTTTCCCCGCCTTGCTTTTCCGGTTCCATTCCGGATGTTGCCCGACAATTTCAGGGCCGAAAATTCCCAGCAATGCCTCAGGCAAACTCCCAAAGCCATCCCTTGCACCGTGATACAAATCGCCACGCTTCATACCTGTCAATCCCGAATAACTGAAATCAACCGGCTTTCCCGACCGTTGAAGCTCTTCATACAGAGCCCAAAATGCGGATTTAAGAGATTCGTGCGTCCATCGCTTGTTGGGGGGAACACTTCCGGGACGCATACCGCCTTTCGCTTTCGCAAAATGCAAATCTTCCATTCGGATCCCGTAACGTTTTAGAATTTTAAACAATCCCGTATAGTTTGAATATCCCAATTTTTGGGCAACCTCCGCTGCCCGCGCCTGCGGACCTCCAGTGTTCATTCTGGCCGCTTCCACCAGACCCAGCAATTCATCCTTCTCCAAATCGCTGCCGACTCTGACTCCCAATTCAAAAACGGAAATTCCGTAGGCCCAAGCCGTCTTGGCAAATTGAATAAAGTCAGAATAACCTAATTCGGACGCGACCCGCTTCAAAGACAATCCGTCTCCCGCCTCTTCGATCGTCTTCCGGATAGAAATTTCAAGCGCGGCTCGCTCATCCGGTCTGATCCCCAACCCCAAATCCAATATCCCGATTCCGTGATCCGACAAATCGGACAAAAATTCCTCGCGGGCCGGATATCCCAAAGGTCTTATGAAGTTTTCAATCGACGCGCCCTCGCCCAACCGCCTTCCCAAAGCCCGGATTAAGCTTTCAAACTCGCCCCGGTTCAAATCACCCCGGATCACCCCGGCCTGAAAAAGATCAACTTCACGATCCAGCGCATTCGAGAAGAACTCTTCCGGTGTGCGATAAGCAAATTTCTCGGCCGCAATCCTGATCGAAACACTCCCGCCGGAGTCCCGCACCAATCGGCGCAATCTCTCCGAAAATTCACCGCCGGCCAGTTCTTCTTTCAATATTCCCAAGGCATACAGATCCGTTTCAAATCGACCGGCATCCCGGAACAATTCATCCGCGTTCTCATATCCCAACCACCGGCTGACCGGCTCCAGAAAAGCCCCTCCGGCCAGATATTTCACAGCGGTTTTAACCAACGTCTCAAACTCATCTTTCTTCATTTCCCCGCGCCGCACCCCCATCAAAAACACATCCACCCCTTTTCTCCACGCGTCTTCCAAAAACCCGGATCCGTCCGGATACCCGAATTTCAAAGCTAACGTTTGAAGGTCAGAACCCCCCTTGGGACCTTCGATTAAAATATTCAATACGGACCGGTATTCTTCAGCGTTTAGCTCCCCTCTCAACACCCCGGCTTCAAATAGACGGACACCTTTCCCTTCCGCATCTTTGACCAATCCTTCCGCGTCCGGATATCCCAATTTTCCGGCAGCGACTTTTAGAGAAGCCTCTTCGCCCAATACCTGTACGGTCCTATTCACCAAAGACCGCAGGGCTTCCGGGGCGTATTCTTCCCGTAAAACGCCTTCCGCGAAAACATCAATTCCTTCGCTCCAGGCTCTTTCCAAAAACTTCGCCGTCGTTCCGTACCCCAAATTCACCGCAACGGTCTCCGCAAAAGCCCGCGCCCCAAATTCTTTGACCGCGGCTCGAATTAAAGATCTCAAAAGTTCTCCTCCCGTTTCCATTCTCGCATCAAAGTGAAACACATTAACTTTTTTCCGCCAAGAATCCTTCAAAAACCCGGCCGGAGAGTCATACCATAAAGCGGCTGAAATCACGCTGAAAGTGGCCGCCCCGCCGTATTTTTCAACCGCCGCTTTGATCATCGCCCGAAACCCTTTCTGCGAAATATCCTCCCGGCTGATTCCGGATTCAAAAATATTAACGTCTTTTTTTACGGCCTCAACGAGAAATGTTTCCACTGAATCGAATCCAAGTTTTCGCGCGACACGTTTCAAAGTCGGTTCCCTGGCCGTCTGATCGGCGATTTCCGTTATCAGCATTTTCAAGCCCGCTGCATTCCAATCTTCCCTCAAAACGCCGAGCGGGAACAATTCAACTTTTCTTTTCCACGCATCCCGGAGAAACTCTTCCGGCGTTTTATATCCAAGCCTTACGCCCACAACCGATACGACGGGAGCGGGACCCGGCAATGCTGCAGCCGCCCTCACCCACACGCCGAATTCCCGGCTGCTCAATTCACCTCTGCCCGCTCCGGCTTCAAAAATATCGACGCCCCGCCACCACGCATCCCGTAACAATGCCAGAGAATCCTCATACCCCATCCAGGAAGCTACCATCTCAACGGTTGCGGATGCTCCCAATTTCCCCGCAAACCACTGAACCCGCTCCGTAAATTCACTTTCAGAAAGTTCTCCCCGTTTCACTCCCAAAGCAAAAACTTTCGTGTTTTTTTCGAAGGCCTCTGCTAAAAACTCCTCCGGCCCCGGGAATCCGAGTTCTTTCGATACGCTTTCAAGAGACGCTTGATCGCCTAACGTCTCCACAACTCCGGTCACCCGTGCCCGGAAACTCACCGAATGTTTTTTCGGTCCGGACTTTTTACCGGAACTTAAACGGGCCCGGTTCTTGTCCGCGTCAGCCAGAAATTCCTCCGCCGTTTCGTATCCAAGCCATTTCGCCACTTCCAAGGCAGAAGCGGCAGGACCTAACTTTTCCCTGGCCGTCCTCACCAGTATACGAAATTGAGTCTTAGTCAGTTTGCCGCGCGGGATCCCCATTTCAAACACATTGATCTTTCTATCCCAACCCTCTTTCAAAAATTCGGCCGGACTATCGAACCCCAGCCACCGTGCCGCCGTTTTCAACCCGCAATCGCCTTCCAGCTCAACCGCCGCGGTTTCCAGCAAAGATTCAAATTTTTTTCGCGTAAGTTTCCCTCTCAACACTCCATCTTCAAAAACATTTTCGTGTTTCTGCCATGCCTCGCGCAAAAATTCCGAAATTTGATCGTATCCGAGCCGCACCGCAACGGTTTCGAGCGTTGCCCTTTCTTTTAAGCTTTCCGCCGCGGCTTTAACGACTTCGGAAAAAGTCTCCCGGCTCATTTTTCCTCTCGGTACGCCTAACTGAAAAACATTAAGTCTCTGCCGCCAAGCCTCTTTAAGAAAATCCGCCGGCGTGTCAAAGCCCAGTCGCCCCGCGACCCAAGCAAGGGACGCCCTCTTTCCCAATATTTGCACCGCCCTTCCGATCAAGGTTGAAAATTCTTCCGGAGACCATTCTCCCCTTTTCACTCCCAGAGAAAAGATGTTGAGATTCAACCGCCAGGATTCCTCTAAAAGCTCGGCCCCGGTTGAATACCCTAACCGTACGGCAAATAGATCCAGTGCCGCGGCCTCTCCCATTTCCGACACCCCCTGTTTCAGAAAATCCTCCAGCTCTTTCCTCGTTCGTTCATCTTTCCGCACTCCCAATCCGAATACATCCACTTTCCGATCGGAAGCCTCCGTCAAAAACTCTTCCCCGCTGTCATACCCCAATCTCCCGGCCACTAAAGAAGCAAACGGCTTTTCAAGTCCCGCAATCGCCACGGCAACCAGCTCTTCAAAATTTTCCCGGGACATCGTCCCACGAGTCACACCCAGCTCAAAAACATCCGCCTCCCGTCGCCAGGCTTCCTTCAAAAGCTCCCCGGCATTTTCGTATCCGAGCTCCACCGCGACAGATTTCGGCCGCGCATCGGCTTTGGGATATTCCGCAACTGTTTTCACCAAAGCCTTCCATTCCTTTTGCGTCACATCGCCCATCCGCACACCGCATTCAAACGCATTCAGATCATGCTTCAATGCGGCTTGCAAAAACTCTTCCGGTCTTGCGTATCCCAACAATTCGGCAACTCTCTTTATCGAAGCATTTTCCCCGAGTTTTTGAACCGCCGCCCGCACCAGCATCTCAAATTCCGAACGAGTCAACTTGCCCCGTTTGATCCCAAGCCCAAACATATCCACTTCCCGGTTCCAAGCCGCTTTCATCAATTCGATTTTTGTCTCATATCCTAATTTCTCGGCCACGATTTCGAGAAAAGCGTAGTCACCGAATTCTTCCGAGACGGTTGTCACCAACCGAACGAATTCCTCCCGGTTTAGCGATTCATGTGAAATCCCGAGCTTAAAAATGTTGGCGTTTCTTTTCCACGCATCCCGCATAAAACCCAAAGGCCCGTCATAACCAAGCCTTCGGGCAATCGCGCTCACGGAAACATCTTTGTCCAGAACTTGAATGGCCTGCCTCACGAGAGCCGCAAATTCAGTCGCGGTCAATTCCCCCCGCGAAATCCCGGCATTAAAAACATCCAATCCGTTCTGCCAGGCTTCCCGAAGAAACTCGCCGGGAGTTTGACTCCCGGCCTCCGCCGCAACAGCCTTAAAAGATGCGCCCTGTCCCAATTTCTCAATGGCCTCATGAAATCTTGTCGGGAAATCCTCCGAAGGGACGGTCACTGATTCTTGAATTCCCGGAGCAACGACCGCCTCTTCTATATCCATAACAGCCTCCGCATCGGCTATTGCGCCCGTTTCCGGCAGTTCCTCCGGCTCATCTTCTTCATCCTCATCGTCTCGATCAAAAATTTCAAGACCCGGCTCCGTCGCCTCAGGTTGAGAAATTGCCGATTGGCTCAACCGGTCATGAAGAGCTTTTTGATAAGAGGCGTCACCGGACGCAATCCGATCCGAACTGGCATGAGTCGTAAAAAAGCGGCTGAGAATAATTAAATTCCCGAAATCCGTTTCATCCGCAAGTGTTTTTAAAAGCCGGATAAATTCTTCCGTAGCGGTCCTGCCTTCCGGAAATCCAAAAAATTCGACTGTGTATTTTTTCTCCGGATCTTCGAGCATCTCAAGAAAAACCCTCAGTTTTTTCTTTGATCCGATTTTAGGATTGGGCAGAATGCTCATCAAATTTTCATAGGTAAAAATCAAAGTTCCGTCATCCGCAAGATAAAGCGGCACCACTTTCCCGCTCAGGGCAAGACCTTGGTTCAATGCCTGGCTATTCAACGCATTAATCTGCGCTTTTGTACTCGCGGCGGCCTTTTTTTTCTGCGCTTCCGCCTCGTCAATTTCGGCGCTTAATTTCGCATCAAGCGCAGCGTCTTTTCCGCTTTGAGGCCTCCCCAGACTCGAAGCATCCCCCTCGCTGGGAAAGCGGGCTGCAGGTTCCCCGGGCACGGCCCCCAAGGATTGGCCTTCCAATTGCCCGTCATCTTCCAATTCATAGACAACGTCTCCCATTCTTTCGGGACGGACATATTGCGTTCCGTTCCAAACCAGTGAAACAGGTTCCCGGTCAAATCCCGCATTTCCTTCCCGCCGGCAATAAAATTCCAGCCGCAATCGCCCTCCTTCCGCCCCCACAATTTCCAAATCCACTTGTTCAACATCGCTTCCAAGATTCAAAGAAATCCTGTCCGTTAAAACACCGCCAGCCGGGGCCGGAAACGATTTCTGCAACCGTTTTTTCGTTTTATTGATCAACGACCCCACATCTTCGACACGGATCCTTGCCCCGTCTTTCATTTTACCGAATGCTGCTCGAATCTCCGCGACTTTGAAGTCTTTAAGCGTTCGATAAACCTTCCCGTTCCATAAAATGACTGCCGGCTCTTTCCGAAAATTCGCTTCCCCCTGCTTCCGGTAAGTAATCTCCAGGCGAAATTCGTTCTTCCCCATCCCGATGATTTTCATTTTCCCTACTTCCGTGCCCGTTCCGATTCCGATGCCCACCCCTCTATTGCTGACATTCCGGCCATCCGGACGCGGAAATGATTTTAAAAACCTGCCCATGACGGAATCAAACAATGAACTCGCATCCTCAATCTCACCGCTTTCCGCTTCTCCCTGTTGAATCGCATTAAAAATTCCGGTCATTTCGTCCCTCACCGACGTTTTTTCTTCTTTCTTTTCGTGCATCCCGTCTTCCCTGACGTATTGTGCCCCATCCCAAATCACCGACACTATTTTCTCCGAAGCCTCCGGGCTTTCTTCGCCCGCTGCGGTTCGCGCCTTTTTAATGCAAGTAAACTCCAGGCGGTATTTGCCTTCGCCCAAACCGATGATTCTCGATCGAACCGTTTCCAAATTCGTTCCGCCGCCAAAACTAAACGGTTTCTCCAGCTCATAATCTCCGGGTCCGGGGAATCCTTTTTTCAACGTGCCCGTGTCCTTGTCAATCAGCGAGCTGACGTCTCCAACATCAACCGTCTTGGCGCTGTCTCCTCCTATTGCCACAAAAGCATCTCTAATGATCCGCACTGCAAAATCCCGGAGAGTTTTATAAGTCGTCCCGTCCCAAATCAACACGGCCGGTCCGCTGCGAAATTCAAGCTCGCCCGGCTTCCGATAATAAAATTCCAAACGATACCGGCCTTCTTCCATGCCGATAATTTTCAATTTAACTTTTTCAAGATCTCCCTCAAGCCCGAAGCCGAAAGATCCGCCAAAGTTTTCGCCGTTGGGTCGCGGGAAGGCCTCTTTCAATCTGCCGTCGCTCTTGTTGACAAAAACGCTCACATCCTCTATTTCTTTTTCCTTTCCGCCTTGCCTGATTTCCTCATAGGCCTCCTGAATTCTTTTTGCCGTCAAATCCTTAAGCGTCCAATATGTCGTCCCGTCCCAAATGACAACGGCGGGTTCCTTTCTGATTTTTTTCTCTCCTTCTTTGCGATAATAAAAGTCGAGCCGATATTGGCCATTTCCCAAACCGGTAATTTTCAAGCGGACGGCTTCTAATTTTTCACCGGCCCCAAACCCGATTCTCTTCCCAAAATCTCCGCCGCCAGGACGAGGAAAAATTTCAAATAATCGTCCCTGTTTTATATCAATCAAGGCTTTTACGTCGCCGATATCTATCGTTTTTCCGGCTTCAACCTTTTCAAAGGCAGCGGTCATTTTCCTTCTCGCCGCCTCTCTTTCCCGCCGGTCATCCCCCTCCCGGACATACCGGGTTCCGTCCCAAATCACCGTGGATGGTGTTTTGCGAAACTCCGGTTCTCCTTCCGGCCAACAGAAAAATTCGAGGCGGAATTTCCCTTCCGCCAGTCCCGTAATCCTCAGACGGACTTTTTCTAAGTTTTTCATCCCGCCGAAATAAAACGGCTTTCGGACATTCCCGCCGCCCGGACAAGGGAATCTCGCCATCAAGGCGCCGTCGCTTACGAGTGCCATGATGTCCTCTATCGTTTCATCCTTGCCTTCGGCATTCGAAAGGCGCGAGAAAGCATCCGAAATCTCCCGGATCACCGCCGCCTGTTCGGGAGTCGCGCGCGCGCCCAGGGAACTCCCGATCAGCCGGGCCTTGACTTCATGCTGATAAGTAGTGATATTGCTTCCGTCAGCCCTGTAATCGGGCGCCAAACCGTTTTCCTCTCTTTGAAGATAATGATTTTTTCTCAACCGGAACTGCGGCTCCGAATACTCCTCCTCTCCGTATCCTCCCGTGGACCATAGAGTCACGGGATTAGCGGTGGATTGACCCGCCCCAATCGCAAGCGAAAGCGCTTGCCGCATCCGGACCGCTTTGGTTTCACGCAACACTTCAAGAATTTCGTCCTCAAAATGATAATCATCCTTTCTCGACAAAATCTTCTCGAGAAATAGAACCGGTTCTCCGTTTTCCGGCGCGGCATTTCCGGTTTGATCTTTTTTGTCCGTTTTGATCTTGGCGATCGCCACCGCCTGATACCGCCCATTCGCTTTAACAATCACAAGCATTTTGTTCCGGCTTCCCAGGTCATCCAGCAACGAGCGCACCAATTTGGGGTCCCCGTCCAGTTCGAAACAATTCCGAAGCTGGGGATCCAGCATCCCCCGCCTCATGATCATAAACGGATCGGAAGTCACGATAATTTCCACATTGCCATAGCGCCTTCGCGTCTTTCCTCTGCCCAGAGCAACCGAACTTCCCAAATCCGCAAGCAGGCTCTCAATCAAAGGTGAAATTCCCCGTTCATGTGTCCTTTCTTCCACCCGTTTAATCAACGCCTCGATTTTTGCCGTTGAAAAACCGTCTCCCGTACCGCGTGCCGCCATTTCGCCCAACTCCATCCAAAGAAGCGCCGCTTTCCCCGGTTCATATTCACTTTCGAGATCCTGTAAAATTTTTGACCGCTGTCCCGAAAGCGAGATCCCCAAAGACCGCAAAAATTCGTTTTCTTCGACAGTCAACGTTTCGCTTTCAAATAATTTCCGGCGGATCGCCTCTAATCTGCCCTGCCGCTTGCGAAGTTCTCCCAAAAAAGCCGGATCGGCCCGATAGTTTTCGAACAATCGAAAAACGGCCTCCCCTTCCATTTCTTCCAAAAGTTTTCCATTCAGGCGGATCCCCGCGATCAGATCCGAAAGAGATTTCCGGATCCTTTCCTCCACCTTTCGTTTTTCAAGCACAAAATTCGCCAAACGCTCCCATCCCGTCGTATCTTGGGTCACCCGGACCTCTTCAGTCCAAATATGCCAGAAATCTTCGTCGCCTTCCATGAACTTGACTCTGGATCCGTATCGGCGACCGCCTCTCTGTCCGTTCCTCCATTCTTGATAAGTTCCGTCAAAAACATGCGAAAGGATTTCCGAAAAACGTCTGATCTCGCGGCGAAAAAGTTCCTGCCGCTCCCCGTCCCGCGCCTCTTCCTCGCCCCGCTTGAGCGAAGTCAAAAGACCATAAATATTCTCAATCTGCTCCGCGTCTAACTCTCTCAAATGCTCCGGATCGATTTCCAGCTCCAAAACTTTTTTGAAATAACTCCGGAGAGTCGCCGGCTTTTTCTCTTCAACCGCTTTCGCCAAAGTCCGGAAGTCACTGATCTCACCGGCAAAAACTTCTTCAAAAGGCCCCTCCAGTAAAGGCGCAATTGAAGCCAGCTTACGCAGCAATGCCAGCCGAGCTTCCAGATCGAAATGTTCGTCCTCAAGAAAAGAAAGCCAGTCAACCGGAATCGCCTGAATTCCGGCCAGGCAGGATAAAAGCTCCTGAAAACGCATTTTCAGATTCCCGCGTCTTTGCGTAATTTGTTCGGCAAGAAGAACAAAACTTTTTTTCCTGCGGTCCGAATCCGGAACATCCCGTAAAAAAACCAAGCCCGCCATCAAAACATAATCCGGAATGGTCTCACTCCCCCACCGGTAGTCCCGAACCAAACCGGAGAGCGTCGCGGCCGTTTCATCCGCCGGTCCGGCATCTTCCGTTTCGCCTTCCCTGAAATAAATTTGTCTTAAAAATCCGGGCAGGGCCTGATAGATTCTCCGGCGGAGATAACGGTTCGAAATCCCCTTCAACGAGGCGAGAACCTTAAAATCATCCAGGTCAAAATTCTCCACTTTCGAGATTTCAGAAATCGTCTGAACCAGCGGCGTCAAATCCTCTCTCAAAAGATGTCCGTCGTGCGCCAAATCGAGAATAGCCTTCTTTTGCTCCGGATCAGCAACCGCATAAAGCCCCCCCAGCCGGGCCGCAACCCGGAGAGTCCTCTTCCGGGTTTCCGTCAATTCCCGTCCTTTGGAAAAATCGGCGAGCAAATCCGGAAAAAATGCAGCCGAGACCGGAGAAAAAGAACCGTCTTTTTCCTCGGAGAGAAGACTTTCGTCCTCATCCCAAAAAGTCTCGGGCGCTTCGAGCGGCCCCTCAAGAATACGCTGATACCGGAGCTGCTGCGCCTCCAACCGCTTCTTGTGAATTTGTGTGACGGTTCCCGCTTCGTAATATTCCCTGTCCTGATCGGAAAGGTTTTCCCCGAGTCCTTCGTGGTATTTGGAAATCATGAAAATAACGTCAACGGTCTCCCGTGGATGATCCGGGCGGTTGGGGCCAAACGCCCTCGCCATCGATTGATACATTTCCGTGAACGTCTCCGGCATTTGCGCATAAATCCACGCATCCGCTCTTGAGAGATCGATTCCGACCCCCGCGCGCACATTGATCACCATAATCCGAACGTTGGGATCCTCCTGAAAACGGTGCCTTTCGTAATTTTTGGCCGTAACCGGACGGCCGTTTTCATCCCGCCGGATCTCCCCGTTCGCATCCCGCGCCCATCCCGTGACCTGGCCGTCAATCCGGGCAATACCGTAAGCGGCGCCGTATCGTTTCAGGATATCTTCCACCATAAAAATATTTTGCGCGGCGATGACTATTTTTTTCTCCGGATCAGCCAATTGTCCCTGAACCACGCGGTCCAGATGTTCCCAGTAAGTAGGGTCCGTCTCAAGGCCCACATGAGGCGGGTCAGTTTCAACCCACCGCAAAAATTTGATTTTGTCGGGAATATTCAGGTCCTCATGCCTTAAGATCTGCGCCGGCTTCTCCCGTTCGCCCACCCGGCGGACCCTGCCCGCCCGCACTGCCGGATTATAAACATCCGCCACATAATCTTTAAAGCTCCGGACGATACTCAATGCCTGTCGGGTCACCTCCGGAGACATTTCCCATTCATAATCAACCGGCGGAGTTTTTTTCGGAATCGCGAGCGTGCCTTCCGGAGTCTTTCCCTCCTCGTAAATTTCCCAGACATCCTCCCTGTGGCGCCGGAGACTCAGCGCGATCAATTCCCGGTTCAACAAACGGAACCCTTCAAAATCATCCGTGAAAGTATGTTTAAAAACATAACCTCCGTCCGCTTGAGCCCATTCCGGCGGATTGGCCGTATCTTTCAGGAGCTAGTGGAACAACGCGTAAAGCTTATGAGGGTCCGTGCGGTAGGGCGTCGCGGTCAAAATCCATTTCTTTTTGGGATTGATTTTTTGAACGGCAAAAGCCTGCTGAGCGTTCAACCGGCTTTCGCCCGAAACAAAATTTTCGGCGTACTGCCATTCATCCAGAATGATTCCGTCCAATGCCTCCTGCAAAACCCCGAGTTCTTCGTCATTCATTTGACGCAGGGTTTCATAACTGATGTGAATGATCGTGTTTTTCCGTCCCCGGATAACTTCAAGAAGCTGCCGCCGGTTAGCGGGAAGCCCCCGCAAAACTACAACGGCCTGACGGTCGGTTTCATTCAAACGCCCGATGGCCTCCTGAATTTCATTCGCGCTGCTGTCCGCCGAAACAAACTCAACGTCAAGCCGGTCCGAAAAACTCTTGCGCTCCTCCTCAAGCCACGTATCGATCACGCCGGCAGGAGAAACAATCAGGGTCCGGTCGCTCATATCCAGCGCGGCCAACGCCTGAATCGTTTTCCCGACTCGGGCACCGTCAAGAAGCGCATAGCGGTCATGCTGTTTCAGCCGATACGCCCCGATGGCTTCATGCGGTTCCAGACGTGTTTTAATATGCGCCGGTTGAAACGCGGCCGCAACGAGGAATTCATCCCGAACCCGCTCTTTCAAGCGATTGAGAAGGGGGATCGTCGATTGTCCGATTCTCGCCTCCAACTGCCGGATTTTCGCCTCCGGATCTTTACGGTATTCTTTGTAGACCCAATTGATAAACACGCGGATAATCACTTCCTGATCTTTTTCGTCGAGATTTGCAAACAAGGCCGCTTTCTCAAACAGCGTTTTCAGAAAAACATCGACAAAATTAAGCCCCCGGTCCGGGAACCCGTGAAACCGCGTCACTTCTCCAAGATGAAGGCTCCTGAACCCCCAGATCAGTTTCTCGAGTTCTTCCAAAGTGAGGTCAGACCCTCGAAGAAAATACGCCAGCAACTGTTTCAGCTCTCCGGGCCGTTCGCTTCCTAATGCGAATAATTCCCTCAATCCCTGCTTCGTCACAAATGCATCGATTTCCCCCGGCGTGGACAAAATTTTCCTTTTCCAGACCACCGGATAATCCTTAAGACCTTTTCCGGGAGCCGGCTCAAAGAAACCCTGACGAATGCTTATCAATTTTCGTCCCCGGTACACCGCAAAAAAGTTTGAACCGGGAGGAAATTTTCCGAGATCAATTTTGATAGGCCGGATCCCTTTGTCCCGCGGGAAATAAACTTGCCCCGTCGTGAGAGAAAAATAACTGCCGGGATCCCCCTGCACAATCCGGACACGGTCGTCATCCGGCAGATCTGCCAATTTGGTCACGGATCTGCTCTCACGGTTCCTGACATTAAGCTCTCCCCCCAATGAAGCTCCGGCACTCACGCTTCTCAATTGATGCAAAACTGCAATGGCGGTCGCGACGCTCCAGGCCTGCGCGTCGGGACCCCGTCGAGCATGAATACCGTCGTAAGGATCCCCGGATAAGAGTTCCGGCAGACTGCGCTGAGGGTTGTATTGAAGAATCGGTTCAAGATTCTTTCTCATTTGAGCTTCCGCATCTTCAGAGCTCATCACTCCATTTTTGACAGCCGCGAGAAAATAAAACGGATAAAGCCACACCCATCCCAAACCATTGTGATACGCGGCGTTTTTATTCAGGCCCTCTCTTTCGGGGATTTCAAAATCGTGGCGATAAACCGCAAAAGGCGTCGCTCCGGGAGCAAGACTTCTCAAGGCGCCGGGAATCAGAAGCTTCTCCCGAATCGCTCCAAGAACCGCTTTCGCCTTCTCCCCTTCCACCAAACCGAAAAGAACGGCAAAAAGCTGATTCGGCCTCACGGCCGGATCCACCCAGCCTTTTTGAACCGATTCAGCCGGCGTCATGACACCCTCCGTGCCAAGAATGTCATGCAAACAGTTATCTTGAGAATTCCAAAAGTAATCGGGGAAATTCCGCTTCACGCGATCAGCAAGAACTCTTAACTCTCCAATCGGTTGTGTTTGATCCGGTTCGAATCTTTCTGTTAAATCAGCCGTGCAAATGAGAGCGTTGTACCAAAGCGCTTGAATCTCCACGGGATACCCCTGCCGCGGAGTGAATTCCGTATCCATCCAGGTATATTTTTCGCGAGGCGCCAGAATAAAACCGGTTGCGGGATCCATTTGAATGCTTCTTCCGGCAATTCCGTTCCGGGCCAAGTCTTCGCCCGACATCCGGTAACGATCGACAATCTCCCGGAGGACATCAAGCAACGTCTGCCCTTCCCGCATCGTTTCTTTTAAAAGACCATAATCTTTCGTAGCCTCGATGTATTTAAATACCGCCTCTACAAACCAGAGAGGCGCATCAACCGTATTCCGGTTAAACCCTCCGTACCAGTTGATGACGTTGTACATAATGTCTCCGTCCGGATTTTTTCCATCAATTCTTTTCCGGCGATCCGGATCCATTCCCACGCGGCCTTCCGGGTCAATGCCCGCCCAGCGCCGGATAAGTTCCCGCGACAATTCCCGGGCAGATTTCCGTCCTTCCGGAAAATCGATTGATTCACCATTCGCCGCCATTTGTATAAGACCGAGAAGGCTGATCGCAAAATCACGTCCCCATTCCTGGTCCCCAAAATGCGTATTGCGTCCGCCGGCATAAATGGCCGGGCTTCCGGAACCGTCAAAAGAAATAAATTTTTCATACCCCTGGGCCAGCGCTTGATAAAAAGGATCCTGCCTGAGGTTCTCAACAGGCGTCTCTCCCAAAGAAGACGCGGTCCGCGCGGCAATTTCACTGAGAGAAAAAACATAAGCTTGCCCGGGCTCGAGCCTGAAGCGGACGGCGTTCTCTTCGGCGGAAAAATTTTGCCCGGGCACAAATTCGGTTCTCTCGCCGGTCTCCAGATGGGTCAAAGTAAAAGGACGATCCCGAGGAAGCCCAAGCCTCTCGAAATTGGTTTTATCGTCAAAATAAACGGAACCTTCCTGAGGGCGGGGCGTCACATTAATCACGACAAGAACAGTCTCTTCCTCAGACTTCCGGAGAAAGCTCGAGACGTTTGGCCAATTGCTGTTTCTTAAGAAAACGAGCGTGCCGGGTTTCGAAAATACCGGATGTTCGTTCCGGACACGGAAAATCGTTCCGATGTCTCCCCGGATATCATACCGTTGGCCGGAGGAATCCATGGGACTCGGCACTTCCCAGTGCCAAAGAGAATTCCCGGCCTCATTGTAACGCATGTCATTGGGATTCGGCCCGCCTTGGCCCCATTCATCCCCTTGCAGGAAAAGGCCTATTTCCTGGGTGTAATTGACCAATCGCTGAACCGCAACGGTCGTCACCCGTTCTTCTTCAAGAGAACCATCGGCGCATGTAATCGCTTTAAATGCAAACGGAACTCTGGGCGTATCGTGCATGGTATTCTGCCCGAAATGATAATCGCCGGCCGTCCACATGAGTTGCGCTTCAAGTCCTCCCAACCCGCCTTTGGCCGGATACTCGATACTGCGGTAAAGCATAAACCCGTTCCTTGCGAGATCATGCGCGTCGTCGTCCGTCCCGCCCAGTTGCTCGGTAATCGGAAGAATATCGCGTCCCCGGTAAATCTTTTCATTCACCGCCCGGCGGACCTCCGGCGCGCTCATGTGCGCCGCATCCCAGCGAAATCCGTCAAACCCCAAATCAACCCAATAGCGAAAAATCCGGATGACCGGCTCATAATCCAGTTCCCGGATCCGGGTATAATCCCAATATCCCTGGCCATGCCAGGTTTGTTGATCTCTTCCGCCAAGTTTGTCGTAAACCGGATTTCTCACTTTGCCATTTTCCCATTCAAAATAATCGGGATGATGGATCGCCCAAGCCCCCTGATCATTCTGAAAAAACGGGAGGTCGAAAAAAAGACGGACCCCCATTTGATGCGCAAACGCGATGGTTTCCTTCAACTGCATCAAAGCGATGTATTGCTCGAAGATATAAAATCCGTCTCCCCGCTCTTTCGAACCGACCAGACGGGAATATTCGGGCGTTTGCCTCGCTTGATCGCGAACGTCCTCCGACGGGAGATCCTTTCCCTCATCCGTTCGAAGCCCGTAAATCGCCTTGGTGTCCGCATAATTCCGGATATCCTGAAATGCCGGACTTTTTAAAAATTTCTGAAATTCAGGATCGTCACGCATCATCCGTTTAAATGTTTCAAATTTTTCCTCCGGAGTCCCGCCTTCAAAAGGAACGCGTTCCCAATCAATATAGCTTGGATTAATTGCAAAGGGACTAATCGCTTCATAAGGGCTATGGGTAAATGAATCCGTGAATGGCAACAACATGACCGCATTAACATCGATGCGTTTTCCCAAATCAGGATTGCCCTTAAGATCTTTCAAATACCACATCAAATCGGTGAAAGTCCCGCTGCGCTCCTGAGACGTTCCCGGCCTTCGAAGCGTCTTGATAAAGGAAATCCCCATATTCAATCCCTCGGTAGCCCATGCCGGGAAAACCCGGACCGAGGATTTCTGCCAATCATGACCTGCCCAATACGTGAAAATCCGGTCCCCTTCTTTCATCTCCAAATAAGGCAGGAACAAATATCCTCCGGTTGTGACAGCTTTTAAACGTGCTTCCCATACATCGAAATCCCCATCCCGGCCTTTTCTTTCGAATTCCAATCCGTCCTGCCCGGGCAATTCCGTTTCGACGGCAACACGGTTAATTCTTTCCCTTAAGCCGACCGGCGTTCTGATCCGGAGAAGGATTTCGCCGTCCGGCGTCACCGTAACCACTTTCCGAATTCCATTCTCAAACTGGACATGAACATCCTCAAATAACCGCCTGTTAATTTGGGCTACGAAATTTTCACCCGGATTGCCCGTCCAGAATCTCAGAATTTTATCGGGTTCATGAATTTCTATGAAAGGCATGAAAGAATAAGTCCCCATCCTGAGATTCTCAAGACGCATTTCCCAGACATCAAAATTCCCGTCCTGCCCCACTTTTTTAAAAGCAGTTCCGTTGACTTCGAGATCGGAGCTATACGTCGACACCCGGGTAATTCGATCCCTCAAACCGATCGGTGTTTTAATCCTGAGAACAATAACCTCTCCTTCCGGAAAGGCCCTGGATTGACCAATGCCATTTTCAAATTGGGCACCGATATCCCAAAAATGAAAAATCTGAATCGGCTTTTCTTCCGCCCCTTCGCCTTCCCCCAAACTGGCGGCTTTCATTTTTGGAAAATCCTGATCTGAAACCGCATCGCCTTCCGAAGAAACCTCCTGTTTTTCGAGGACTTCCCAAACCGCGCGCCGGATGAAATCCCCCTCTCCGTCCAAACGTTCGAGAATCCCCCTGTCTTGAAGCGCGTCGGGAATCGCAAGATGATGCCGGGAAGAATCAGCCGATTTTTGCTGGATGCGCGCGAAATAATCCTCGCTCGAGATCTCCCCTTTGATCGCGGGTTCAATCTCAACATATCCAATCCCCGCTTCCCTGAATTTCTCCGCCAATCCGGCAGAATGGAAACCTCCGGTAATCAAAACCGCTCTCCGGACTTCGCCTCGTTTAATGGTTTGCAATGTGTTTCGGGCAAGAATCCGATCTCTTTGCTGTGCACACTCATAAAACCGGAGCGTTTGCGCAAAAACTTTTCCTGCATTGGCGCTTTCGAAAACCGGTACGATCGGATGCCCAACCCTCTCTCCGGATATTTTCCCCGTCATTTCCGTTAGCATTAACGGAGAGAAAGATTTTCTGTTTTTATCGATTTTTTTCCAATCCGACCGAACCAGCGAGAGCTGAAACAAATCCTGGAGAATGCAAACCTTCCGAAAAACATAAACAAGTTTTTTGGCATCACGGGTTTTGGCTAAACGCGCCAAAAGCCGGGTCCCCAGGCGTTCCGTTTCCTCAAACAACCCCTGGGGTTCGATCTCACGGCTCAAAATCCGGAGCTTGGCCCATCGCATCAAGTCCGGATACGTTTCGGCCAAGAAGGGATTGCTCCGCGTTTCGTCGTAAAGTCTTCCGAATAAAAACCGGATATCCTTTTCTTTTTCAATCTCCGAGACTTTCGCCAGCAGATCCGGTGAAATATTTTTCGCCTTAAGCTCATGAATAAAACGTTCTTTGTCCTGAATCAAGCGGCCGGGATCCGATTCTCCCTTTGCCTCCCCAAGATAAATCAGACGAGAAAGATTCGGCCATTGGACTTGTTCCTTTCGAATGACGGAATGCAGACATTCGTATTTCTTTGCTTTTTCCGCAAGCAGCCGGACAAAATCACTGACCGGCATTTCCTTCCGTCGGAACTTCCAATAGGCCCGGAGAAGCGTCTGTCCGTCTTTCGATAAAAGATGCGTCGCCAGAGTCTCCAAGCGTTGATACAAATGCAGGGCAAAAGCGGATGTCACCGGTTGAGTGGCCGCAACCTCCCGGAAAAGCCGGAGATTTTCCCGATAAACTTCTTCCTCTTCCACTCCAAACCCGGTTATTCGGCCGTCACTTTTCAGAAGATGGAGATCCGCGCCGTTTAGAATCCGGCGCTTGAAAAGCTCTTTCCAGATTTTTTCATTCTTGTTCTTGTCGGAGAAAAACCGAAATCGCTCAGGACTCAGGGGGCCTGAGGCTCCTTCAAGATAAAAATTCCGAATTTGATAAACATCCCAAAGATATTTCAGGATCTTCTCAGTACTTCGCTGAGCCGCCAACACTCCGTGCGCGTCCTGGATGTGAATAATGAGGGGAAAAGAAGTGTCCGCTGCCCCTTTTGGCAAAGAAACCGCTTTCACCGTCCCCAGAGACGGGGCAAGATTGAGCTCAAAAAAAGCTTCCGAGTGAGCTTCCTGAACAGGAAATTGGAATGCTGAAACATCAACGGTGCTTTGGAGGGTAAATGCCAATAATAAAATACCGGCTGTAATTTTTTGAAAGCAGGTTTTTTTCAAACTTTTTCGGGAATGCAAAATTTTTTTTGATGAACTTTTTTTAATCATTTTCTTTTCTTTAGATATGAACTCCTTAATTTATTTCTGTGATTGGGGTTATATATAAATATACATTCGGGATTGAGACATTACAAGGCAGGATATTAAATATCTTCCTAGCGATATCATATTGAGAATAAAAGATTTACGGTAAAACTGAAATTGACAGAGTAGAAAATCTCGGCATATAATATTTTTATGCAATCAAAAAATCGTAGAAGACATTTTTTGATCGACAAGCCTTTCCAATTCCGCTACATGAGCTGGGTCCTTTTAATTCTTCTGATCATTTCCGCAACCTTGATCATCGCATTACATTTTGGAATCTGGGGATACGCTTTAAAAGAATTTTCGGATGAAAGCACTCGCAATGCTTTAAAAATGACTTCCCGGCTCAATGATTATGAAATCGCACGCTATCAATCCGCCAGCGAAGTCACGCTCCCAAAACTTGCCTTTATCCGGGAAACGGAACTTTTCAGTAACCGCCAACGTGAAATCATTCAGGAGATTCTCTCCAAAACCCGGCAAAGAACTATTTTTCTCGGGATCCCCCTTCTTTTCTTCATAGGCTGGGGAAGTATTTTCATTTCCCATAAAGTCGCTGGGCCCTTGTACCATTTCAACAGGATTTTCAAGGAACTCAAAACTAAAAACCTGACTGCGCGGGTTCGCCTCCGGAAATACGACGAAGGTAAAAAAACCGCCGAAACTTTTAATCAAGCCGTTCTCGAGCTTGATCGCTCCATTGCCAGGATGAAAAAAGCCGCCCGAGAAGCGGGAGAACACGCGAAATTGCCCAATGAGCTCACAGAAGAACTCTCCCAGTTCAAAACAACTCAAGATTAAGCGGATTTTTTCGGCTCTTCTGTTGTGCATTCTTTCCTTTCCGCCCAATTTTCTCCTTGCCCTTGAAGAAACCCTTTCGGATCAGGAACTTTTAAGGAAAATCCAGCGGGATTCGATTCAATATTTTGTCGACTGCTCGGACCCGGCCACGGGATTGACCCGGGATTCCACGCAGGCGGGAGCTCCCTCCTCCATCGCAGCGACCGGCTTTTCTCTTGCCGCGCTGGCTATCGGGCAAAAACAGGGATGGATCTCCTATCAGCAGGCTTATCATCAGATTCTCAAAACTCTGGAAACCGCCTTGAACAACGCGCAACATCAGAACGGTTTCTTCTACCATTTTCTGGATCCAAAGACAGGCCGAAGGGTCTGGGCCTCGGAAGCTTCCTCGATTGACACGGCGCTTTTCATCGCAGGCGCCCTGCTGGCCGGCGAATATTTCAAAGGCTCTCCCATTGAAACCCTGGCCCAGCAGATTTATGAGCGGGTGGACTGGAAGTGGATGCTAAACCAGTCCGACCTGATCTGCATGGGATGGAAACCCCAAACCGGTTTTCTTCCTTACTTCTGGGATTCCTACAGCGAACTGATTATTTTGCAGGCTCTCGCGATCGGATCTCCCACTCATCCGATCCCTCCCTCCCTTTGGAATCAGTGGAATCGCTTTGAAGACGAATACAACGGAACTAAAATTGTTTATTCCCATTCCGGAAGTCTTTTCACCTATCAATATTCCCAAGCCTTTATTGATTTCCGGGAATTAGATGATCGGGGAATTAATTATTTTGAAAATTCAAAAAACGCCACGCTGGCCAACAAACAATTCTGCCTCGAGAACTCGCCGAGATTCAAAACCTACGGAGAATCCTCCTGGGGGCTTACCGCTTCTCTGGGCCCCGGCGGCTACAAGGCTTACGGAGCCCTTCCCGGGCAAGCGTTGCACGATGGAACAATCGCGCCTTACGGCAGCGCCTCTTCCGTTGCTTTCACTCCGGAAGAATCCATCGAAGCCATTCGTTTTTTCTACGAAAACTTCCGGGACAAACTGTACGGAAAATACGGATTTAAAGACAGCTTCAATTTAGACAAGGACTGGTGGGCCCAGGAATATCTGGGGATTGATCAGGGAATTGCGGTTCTTATGATTGAAAATTATCTCGGCGGCGAAGTCTGGAAACGATTCATGCAAATTCCCGCTATTCAACAATGGGTCAACGCCTGCCACTTGAAAATGAAGGGCCGGGAAAATGCTTTTCCGGAACAAACAAAAGGTTCCCGAAAAATCAAGAGCCGGAACTCACCGGGGAAGACAAAAGCCGAGGACTCTTCTTTGCGGCCTCCAGAGCAAATTTCCTGAAGAAAATTTTAAACGAAAAAGTCCCTTTGCCCCAAGAAAAGCTGGCTGAGCTTTTCAGCCGCTTCCCGAATCGCTTCTTTGGTCAAAAGTCTGCCGCTGCGAATTAAATCTCTCAGCTCCTGAATGCGCCCCTCATTAGGGTCCGACAGCGAATAGGTATAGCTCTTCAGGTCTTCGATGTACCGGGCGCGGTTTTCTGGCGTATCCTTCACTGTTTGTCCCTCTTTCTCTCCGCAGCCACTCTCTTGTGTCTGGATTCCGGCTTCCCGTTCGTTAAAATCAATCACTGCGCCTTGCTTGGCCATTCAAACTCTCCCGGATTTTGGTTTCTCAAGATCCCCAAAATCGTCATCCCACTTCTTTTGTATGAATCGGCTTTCTGGCGGCAAACTTTAGTTTTGCATGGGGAAAAGATGTAGAGAAAAAGCAGAAAAACTTCATGCGGGTAAAAAATTCCGATCAAAAACGGCGCCCCCGATTTTCCGGGTATTTCTCTCAAAAAACCGTTTTTTTAAATGAGGAAACAGCTTGTTTCCACTTCCTCTGTCCTGAATCATTTGCCGGATTTTTCTTTTCTTGAAAATAATTTCCGGCCCGGCACTCCGGAAATTATACTTCGACCGCCAATTCTCCCACCTTCCGCAAATGACTTCTAAGACGCAAAATCACCTTGGTGTGAATCTGGCAAACCCGGGATTCCGACACATTCAAAACCTGTCCGATTTCCCTCAGCGTCAGATTCTCATAGTAATAAAGAATCACCACCAGCTTTTCCTTCTCCGGCAAATTTTCAATCGCTTTGGAGAGAAACTCGGCCACTTCATTACGATGAAGGTAGCTGAATTGACTGGTCAAAAGCGAATCCTCGATGGTTTGAAGTCTTGAAATCGGTTTATTTCCGTTTTCATTTTGCCAAACTTCATCCAGCGACAGGAAGGTCGTGGAACTCAACTCACTGTAGAGATGGTTCAACTCTCCAACGCTGATCCTGAGCCCTCTGGCCAATTCGTCATCCGTTGCCATCCGCCCGTAACGGTCCTCAAGCTCTTTGCATTTTCTGTCGATCTCACGCGCCCGCTTCCGAAGCAAACGGGGAGCCCAATCCAGGCGGCGAAGCTCATCCATGATAGCGCCCCGGATTCTTGTGACAGCATACGTTTCAAACTTGTTTCCCTGATTGACATCATACTTTTCGATTGCATCGAAAAGCCCCAGAATCCCGTAACTGACCAAATCCCCGAATTCAATATTCGGGGGCAATCCGATAGCGATACGCCCCGCGACATACTTCACAAGATACAAATACTTCTTAATCAAACCGTCTCTCAAGAGGTCGCTGTGCGTCTTTTTGTACTCCCTCCATACTTTGACGTCTTCTCTCATTTCTCACCTCTCTCGCTTGTTGTTGGATGATGGTCATCCTGTTGTTCGAGAATTTTTTTGATCTGCATCAGCGTGTAATGCTTGGACTGCAGCACCTTGACCTTCTCAAGCCGTTCAAACACGCCTTCGGCATACAGACGATGCCCCGACGGAGTCCTTTTGGCTTCCTCGATCAATCCCGCCAGAGTGTAGTTGTGAATCGTTTGGCGCGATAAACCGCTGTACTGCATCACTTCCCCAATTTTGTAGAGTTTCTCGAGCTTCATTGATTGCTACCCCCGCTTTCTTTCTTCCTTCTGCATTTTCTGCATAAGCTTCCGGACTTCTTTATTCTCTGGATCCAGCAAAGCGATGCGGTTAAGCAAAATCTTGGCTTCAACGAAACGATTTTCCCGTACAAGCTGTCGAGCCGTCTCTAGGGACACATTGAAAAGATCCTGAAGAGGATTCCCCGCCTGTTTCTTCTCCTCTTTCGATCTCGCCTTTACTTCCTTGATGAAAGATTTCCGCGCGCCATCCATAACTCCCGAAGCTTTTAAATTTCCGGGATCGATCACAAAAATTTGTTCCAAATCCGCAATGGCTTCCTCATACCGCCGCGCCTGAAGGAAATACTCCGCGCGCCTCAGATAAAACTTCAGGATATTGTCCTGATTGGCACGGGTTCGCCGGGCCAAATCCTCTTCCACGGTTTGTAAAAAAGAGTCCTCTTTTTCACCCAGCTGGCTGTCCTGAATGGCCAGATGGGCAAGAAACCGGACCGCCCGTTTTTCGTGGGGCTCAAGCGTCAAAACCTCAAGCCCCCGCCTTCTGGCTTTTTCCGCGAACCCCGACTGAAGGGCGGCGTCCGCCTCCCCGATCAAGGTTTCAATTCTCTGGTTGATCGCCCTTAGCAAACTGTCCTTCTCGATTGATTTGTTCCGAATCTCAAGTTTTTGATTCCAAAGATCGGATTGTGTCTTTTCAAGAAGGGAGGAATGATACGAATCCGCCCCAGCAAAAAGATCCGGTAAAAAATCCTTGGGGGGGAGCAAGGCGGGAACGCTTAAAGTCAAGAGGCATGCCCCCAAAACAACAAGGCAAAACCGTCCGCTGTCTTCCTTCGCTTCTTTTGCCACCTCTCGAATTAAGTGTTCCTTATTTTGATTTTTCATAGATTACAAAATGTAAATTACATTTTGTAATTCATACTTTAATCTTCAAATGTTTCTTGTCAAGCTTTTTTTAGCTTTTTCTCAAAGGCGCTTTCGAAACTCCCTCGGAACCTCGAAAATCTTACGGAAGGATTCAGGAAATATTGGCCGGGAACGGGCGCCGCCACAGGGAACTCAAGGAAGCCCCAGCATTCACTCCGCAAACCGAAGCGGGCAAAAAACTAAAGTTCATTCAAAAAAAGGCGATAGCATAGGTGAAAGCGGAAAGGAGGTTTTAGAGACGTGACCTTCCAAAAGTTATTTGATCTTAAGTTTAAAGGCTCTTTCAAGTTTGTAGTGGGTCATTAGGAACATCCGGGAGGTAGGAAGTCAGGACTTTGAGTCTCAAATACTCTTGATCCTTGATCCCGTAAGCCCGGCGTTGAATGACCCTAATTT
>Ga0172375_10001388_pt1 | contig 39038 bp, 31 predicted proteins | sample LakKiv1m_FD_114537 | JGI IMG/M metagenome (GOLD analysis project Ga0172375, IMG submission 114537) | Freshwater microbial communities from Kabuno Bay, South-Kivu, Congo - kab_092012_11.1m | ecosystem: Environmental > Aquatic > Freshwater > Lake | place: Democratic Republic of the Congo... | reverse complement strand
CAGCGGTCTGCCTTGCGACAGGCGATAATCTTCGAAGAGGATGGCGCCCTTCCCGTCGGCAATGACTCCTTTGACGCTCACCGAGCCCACGTCGAGCCCCATCACCACCGGCGGCACCGGTGCAGCGGAGTATTTACCGGTCTGCATTCCGCGGGCAGGCTCATTTTCCGGCCGAAGGAGCGGCCCCGAAGACCTCGCAGCGCCCGGAGGCGACCAGCCCGAGGCCCTGTCCCGGAGGTCGTCCAAGGCAGCGGTCTGATTATCGGTCTTTCCCCGGCAGATCACTGCGCCGCCCAGTGCGCCCAGCACATCGTAATAGGGCGGGATGACTATGTGTTCCTCTCCAAGGCCAAGCAGATCCCGGAATGCCCGCACCACCGCTCCATTGGCCATCACCCCTCCCTGCAAGGATACCAGGGGGGCCAAAGCTTCGCCTCTGATGAGCGTGGCCACGTAATTCCTGACAAGAGCGAACGCTACCCCGAGGAGAATATCATCTAGGGGGGTTCCCTCTTGTGCCTGATGGATCATGTCGGTCTTGGCGAAGACCGCGCAACGGCCTGCGATCCTCGCGGGCGCGGCGCTCCGGAGAGCTATCTGTTCGTAATCTTCGACGGGAATGCCAAGCCGTGCCGCTTGTTCGTCCAGGAAAGCGCCTGTCCCGGCAGCGCAAATCTCGTTCATGCGGAACGCGGCTATTATCGGGGTTCGGCCGCACCGGGGAGGCTCGATGCGGATGAATTTCGAGTCCTGGCCGCCGATTTCAATAATGGTTCGAATGTGCGGATTGATGTGGAAAGCGCCGGTCGCGTGCGCGGTGATCTCATTTACCGCGGGAAGCTGCAGCGCCTGGGAGAGCATCTCCCGGCCGCTGCCCGTCACCATCGCGCCTGCAAGCTCCAAGTTGAATCCGCATTCATGTCGCAGCTCTTCCAGGGCTTCCACGAGAGTCTGGAGAGGCCGGCCCCGCGTGCGCAGGTACAGCGATTTCGGCGCGGGGAAAGGTCCGCCGAGTATTACCAGGTTAAGGCTCACCGAGCCGCAGTCTATTCCCATGTAAGGGATTGACGTCATACGACCATCCGCATGATCATGCGGTCTTATTCATCAACGAAAAAGATTCAACTGGCCAACCGCGCGGGCAACTTGTTCACAACTGGTCTCGAAATACTCCGGGTCAATCTCGTAGCCCAGGAAAGATTTGTCAAGGGCCACACAAGCAAGAGCCGTATTGCCAAGCCCCATGAACGGGTCCACGACAAGGTTGACCCTGTCAAGGCCGTGTAGTCTCACGCACATCTCCGCGAGCCTCGGGGGAAACGAGGCAGGATGAGGCCGGTCACGCTCCCGTGAGACTATGGTCTTATACGGGATGAACCACGTGTTGCCCCGGCATCTCATGTCTGTCCCTGCGGACTGCCACCTTGCGATATTGGACTTGTCCTTGTAAGCCACACCAATTGCCTTGCGGTCCAGTTCCACGTCGCCGTGTTTCGTGAAGTGAAACACGTATTCGTGAGCGTCCGAGAGGTATCGTTTGCTGTTTATCGGTTTTATGTGGCCCACATTGACGTCCTCGGTCAGACCATGATCGTCTCCGCTGGTGTTTTTCTCAATCACTATGGATTTGATCCAGTGAATGGTGTTCTGAAGGCGAAAGCGTTCCCGCAGCCTGAGAGCCACCTCGACGGGGCCCCACGGATCCGAGGGCTTACCGCCGATATTTAGGAAAAGAGAGCCGGTGCGTGCGAGCACTCGCCATATTTCGTCCGACCATCTTCCTATCCAGTCCAGATAATCCTTTCGGCTGACCGTATCGTCGTAGGTCCCGTAGGCCACTCCAATGTTGTAAGGAGGCGATGTGACGACCACGTCCACACACTCCTCCGGGAGCTTGCCCATGCCCTGGAAGCAATCCTCGAAGTTAAGCTCGATGCGCGAGCGGCCCACAGTGAAGACCCTGGTTGCCTCCGTGGAGCTGAGCTCCAGCTTCTGTTTCTCATCCGATGTCACCGGCCACTTCCTCTGGATGTCCTGGAGCGTCCGCGATGAGCCGCGGAGGTGTTTGTTCCAGCATTGGACGAGGAGCCCGATCCGCCCGGGGACTCCTCTGCTTCAGCCTCGGCCTTGGGAAGCAAGCCTGCCAAAGGACACTCCTCGCACTTTGGCTTGCTCCGGCAGTAATGGTGCCCCACGGCCACTATCTGGGCGTGAAAATCGTTGAACAGGTCACACTCTGGGGGCAGATTGGCGTGGAAAAGCGCCTGAATCTCGTCGTAGTCAGCCTTGTCCGCTATGAGACCGTGACGGCTGAGGGCCCTCTTCGTGTACGCGTCCACCACAAAAATGGGTTTGGCCGCCGCGTAAAGGATCATGCTGTCCGCGGTCTCTTTGCCCACGCCGTTAATGGCCAGCAGTCGGTCCCGTAAGGCTTCCATAGGGACAGAAAATAGCGATTCCAGATCCCCGCCGTGGTCTTCAACAAGATGATCAACGAAGTTTCGCAGTCTCCTCGCCTTCACATTGTAGTAACCGGCCGGCCGGATAAGCTCCGAGAGATCTTCCAGGGGCATCGCGTGAATGGTGAAAGGGTCCAGCGCTTCGGCGGCCTTGAGATTGGCCACGGCTTTCGCCACGTTTTTCCACGCTGTATTCTGGGTGAGAACCGCGCCGACGCACACCTCGAAGGGGGTCTCTCCCGGCCACCAGTTCCGGTGGCCGAAGTGCTTCAAGAGAGTATCGTAAATACCCATGAGCTTCTTGCGGGTCGCGTTGATTTTTCGCACTTGACTTGCCCCATGTCCGGCATCCTCGACACAATGCCGCGCGTCTGGTATTCTCTTGCCGGCGCTTTGCGCCACTCAAATTAGCTCCTCAAGCAATATCAGACAAGAGCCTCGAACGGAAGCGTGCTCTTGGAACACCAATTTCAGGAGTGCCGGACTTGCTGGATCTTCAGATTCTCGCTTTGACGCTGATCCCTATTTTTGCGGCAGTTGTTCCCGCTGAGGGAGACGTCCGCTCTGCTGCTCTCGCCCTGCTTGGAATGGATGAGCCTGTTACATCGGAGTTCCTTGCAGGCACGTGGAAATCATCGGATGAATTTGTCCGCTGGGGCTCCACCGATCGTGAGAAATCCCGCATCAAACCGTTCAAGGGGAACTCTTACATGTCACTCAGGGGCGACGGCTCTATGAAGATGGTGAACTTCTTCAGGCCGGAAGAAGGCCGCTGGGAGTTGACTGAACGAGGGTTGCTCATTCATGACCCGAAGCACCCCGAACGCGGGACGCAAATCTTGACCGTGCGCAAGAGGGACAAAGACCGGATATGGCTGCTGCTGCCGTTCTCCGCGGGTTCCACGGGAATAGGCATGGTGAGAGTCCCCGATGGCGAACCGGACACGGTTCAATCCAAGGAAGTATCCAGCCCGGTGAAACGCCCCAAGACCCGCACCAGACCCAAGGATACGCTCTTTACCGACGATAAGCCGCTCGAGTCTGTGCCCGAAATTGATGCACGGACATCCTACCCCTAGGAACGAATCACGGTCGAGACTCACCCATGCTGATCCCGTACGGACCTGAAACGGCTTGCAGGAGTCGGCTCACCCTGCTAAGTTGAGCCGCGTGCGGGAACAGTCCTGCAGCACAGAAGCGAATGTGGGTTCAAACGCTGGTGCCTACTCCCATTGTAAGCTCAAGATATGACCGAGGAGGATTCTCGAATTGGACGAGAGCCGATTGACGGAAAAGCAACGCAAGTGGCTGGAAGCATCAAAGAAGATCGGGCCCGGTCCCATGACCAAGTCTGAAAGACAGACCCTGGAACGGCTGTACGCTGAAATGTTGCCAAGGGAACAGCAGGATTTGTACAACCATATTCGGGAGTCCTACGCGAAAGCGGATACGGAACAAGTGCCCGAAGAGGATCCGATCTCGATCATGGAACAAAGGGCCTGGAATGAGCCATCCCCAGGTTTGATGAAGGCCTTTTCAAGACCGCAAAAGGCACGGCCTCGCAAGACCGAGTAATGAACGCCGGCCGCAAGAGCTTATCAGAGGTGAAGTCATGCTGGATATAGCTTTTATCAGAAGCAATCCCGAAGCAATAAAGGAAGGCATCCGAAAAAAGAGGATGAACGTTGATCTGGACGAGCTTCTCGCTGTGGACGATGAGCTTAGAAGGATCAGGACCGAGGTGGAAAGCCTGAGAGCAGACCGGAATCGGCTCTCCAAGGATATTCCCAGACTCCAGGGCGGGGACAGGGATCAGGCGGTCAGTCAGGTAAAGAATATCAAGGATGCACTTTCTGAAAAGGAGCCGTCGCTCAAGCAGACCGAAGAACGTTTCGACCGGCTGATGCTACTTGTTCCTAATCCCCCGCTGCCCGAGGTTCCTGAAGGCGATTCCGACGACGACAACGTCCAGGTCCGTGCTTTCGGCGAGCCGACAAAGTTTGATTTCCAGCCCAAAGACCATCTCGAAATTGCAGAGGCACTGGACATAGTTGACATGCCGCGGGCCGTCAAGTTCGCAGGCGCGAGAATGTACGTGCTCAAGAACGAGGGCGCTCTCCTTGAGTTCGCCCTGTTCCGGTTTGCTTTGGACTTGCTGGTATCCCGGGGCTTCCAGCCCATGATCGTGCCGCAGTTGGTCAGGCGCGACGCAATGGTGGGTACGGGCTTCTTTCCACTGGGTGAGGAAGATACCTTTTATATTGAAAAGGACGACCTTTATCTTATAGGCACGTCGGAAGTGGCATTGGTCTCTTATCACGCGGACGAAATCCTGAACGAGAAGGATCTGCCCAAGCATTACTGTGGGTATTCCGCCTGTTTCCGCCGGGAAGCTGGTTCCTACGGAAGGGATACCAAAGGGTTCTATCGTCTCCATCAGTTCAACAAGGTGGAGCAGGTTTCCATCTGCGTCAACGATCCCGAGGTTTCCCGCTCGGAGCATTACGTTCTCCTGGGCAACGCCGAGAGCATAATGCAGGCCCTGAGATTGCCTCACAGAGTAGCGCTGGCTTGCAGTGCAGAGATCGGCCAGGGACAGGTGCTCAAGCACGAAATAGAAACGTGGATGCCTAGCCGCGGCAAGTATTCTGAAACCCACTCCTGCTCTACTCTTCACGAGTTCCAGTCCCGCAGGCTACGCATCCGGTGGCGGGGCAAGGACGGCAAGACCCAGTTCTGCCACACTCTCAACAACACGGCCCTGGCGTCGCCGAGGATTCTCATTCCTCTTCTCGAGAACTTCCAGAACCAGGACGGCAGCGTCACAGTGCCGGAAGTGCTGAGGCCGTTCATGAACGGCATGGAACGCATAGAGCCGAAGAACCGGTGAGCACCGGTTCTGCGAAATACGGTTGCAGAGAGGGGCTCCCGCAAGCATGGCCGGAGGGAGCCGCACCGGAGGTAGGGGCGGGGTTCATCCCCGCCCGCCTTCCAGGTTACCAAATAACCGGCGGGGATAAACCCCGCCCCTACCTGGCCTTAGCAACTTCGTCCGAACACGCTGTGAAGTGCCCGCTGATGTGCTCGTACTTGGGCAACGCAGTAATAGTGATTCCGGTGTAATGGACAATGATTACTTTAAAAAAGAACGCAGAAAGACGAGTCAGAAGAGGACATCTCTGGGTGTTCTCCAATGAGATTGCCGACCCGCCGGTATCGCAACTGGAAGCCGGGTCGGTCCACGAATTGAGAGATTCTTCAGGCGATTTCCTGGGGATAGTGTACGCCAATCCCGCCAGTCTCATAACTGCCCGCATACTCACCAGGAAAAGACTTCCAATAGACGGCCTGTTCTTCAGAAGCAGGATCGAGGACGCACTCAGCTTGCGTGAAAGGGTTATCCATCAAAGGGACGCATACCGATTGGTTTTCGGAGAATCGGACCTGCTGCCGGGCCTGGTCGTGGATCGCTACGGCCAATGGCTTTCCGTGCAGAGTCAAACCGCGGGTATGGATCGTCTGCTGGATCTTGCGGTGGAAGCTCTGGTGGATCTGCTCCGCCCCGAGGGAATTTTTCTGAGAAATGATTCTCCCGGCCGAGCCCTGGAAGGGCTCGCGTCCGAGAAGCGCCTGCTGTTCGGTGAGGTTCCCGACACAGTGATAATAAGCTCTTGGGGATCCAAGTTCATGGTGGACATCCCCAACGGTCAGAAAACAGGCTTCTTCCTGGATCAAGAGCATAACCGACCGCTTATGAAGCAGTACGTTCCTGAAGGCGGAACGGTGCTCGATCTGTTCTGTTACACAGCGGCCTGGGGCATTCACGCGGCGGCCGCGGGCGCGTCCCAGGTGACAGCGGTGGACTCATCGAGGGGCGCATTGAATCTGGCGGTGGCCAATGCGGCCTTGAACAACTTTGAGGACAGGCTCATTCCCGTCAAGGAATCGGCCGTGGATTTTCTGAAGAAGGCCCGGGACAGCTGGGACGTGGTAGTGCTGGACCCGCCGGCATTCATCAAGAGCCGCAACCAGCTCAAGGAAGGCGTCAAAGGATATATTGACGTTAACCGCCGGGCTCTCCTACGGGTGAAACACGGAGGATTCTTCGTCACATGCTCCTGTTCCCACCATCTTGACTCCGCCGGTTTCGAGACCCTTCTTGCCGCGGCGTCCCATCAGAGCGGCCGGGAGTTGAGAATACTGGACTTCCGCGGCCAGGGACCGGATCATCCGATTCTCCTGAGTATGCCGGAGACTCGGTATTTAAAGGTCCTGGTTGCGCAGGTAATGTAGCGTGGCTATCGTTAACCGCAGAGGCCCGGAGGGCTCAGAGAAGACAAGCAAACAAATGGACACTGTCATATTGAGGTGACTATATGAACCTGCTGTGTCGTGCAGCGCTCCTGACCGCTGCGATAATGATCTTTGCGATAAACCCGGCGTGGGCCGAACCATTTGCTGAGCCAAACCAGTTCGGCGAGGGCTTCGACCGGGAAACGTGCCTCCAGGAATGCAGGGAGATGATGGGCGATCTCCTTTTCAGGGGGGGGCGAGGCGGCAGCATCCGAGGCGGTTACCAGGATCGGTATACTATGTATGCGAGATGCGTCCAGGAATGTGAAAAGAAATTCTGGAAGGAATTCGATCGCCAGTTCAAGGACGAATGATACCGAGCGGCGATTAGAACAAGAATACTCACCCTGATCCTCTCATGCGGGGAGGAGGATGAGGTGAGGGTGAGAAATAATATGACTCTCAGCAAACCCGCATGAAACCTTTAAGGATCGCGGTCAGTCTTTCTTCTCCAGCACCACTACTGCGCAAGCTCCCTCGGGAGTGTGGGAGAGGGACACGTGAATCGCTGCCACATCCATGGATATCGCGTGGTCCAGGGCAGCATCGTTCAACTCTATTTGCGGTCGGCTTCTTTCACCGCCCCGAACCGCTATCTGGGCGGGTGTTACACCGCGGGAAAAGCCTATTCCCAAAGCCTTGGCCAGGGCCTCCTTTGCGGCGAATCTCGCAGCGTAGCACTGTGCGGGCCTGGCCGAGCGCTCGCAGACCGCGATCTCTTCCCCGGAAAAAACCCTTGAGATGAACCGCTGAGCCCAACGGCAATTCAGCAGCCGTTCCATCCGGTCAACCGCCACAAGGTCCACCCCTACACCGACAATCAAGGCGCCACCCTTTCCCTGAGCACAGCGTCTGCAACCTTGCACGCCTGGACTGCAGACGGAACGTCGTGCACCCTGACTATGGACGCGCCTCGCAGGACCGAAGCCGTCACCGCGGCGAGAGTCCCCAAGTCACGGGCCTCCGGGGTGGGCTCATTGAGGATCTGTCCCAGAAATGCCTTGCGACTGGGCCCGATCAGTATCGCTTTACCCAGCGGCTTCAGAAAATCGAGCCTGTTTATCAATGTCAGGTTTTGATCAAAGGTCTTTCCAAATCCTATACCTGGGTCCACCACTATCTTCCCTGGGTCAATACCCGAGTCCTCAAGGGTTCTTACACGCTCCTGGAAGAAATCAAAGATATCCCCGGGAAACGAATTGTAGCGAATGTCTTTCTGCATAGTCCCCGGCCTGCCCAGCATATGCATAACTATCAGCCATGCGCCGGCTTCGCGAGCCAGGTCGGCCATACTAGGATCGTCGCGAAAGCCTGACACGTCGTTTATGATGCAGGCGCCTTCTTTCACCGCAGCCTCCGCCACCGCGCGGCGCCGGGTGTCCACCGAGACCACCGCATCCGGCTTTTCCTGCAATATGCCCCGGATTACCGGTATCGCCCGGCGAATCTCTTCTCCCGCATCCACGGCCAGAGACCCCGGGCGGGTGGACTCGCCGCCCACATCCACCATGTGCGCTCCGTCCTCCAACATCTTGATGCCTGAAGAAACCGCCACATCACGGTCCAGGTGTTTTCCTCCGTCGGAGAACGAATCGGGCGTAGTGTTGATGACCCCCATCACCAGAGTTGGTGATGGCGAATCCTCATTCCTGGGGCCTATAACAAAGGGTAGTGATCTCATCTTGTTGCTTGGCTGGTGAGAAGTTTTTCAAACAGATCCGGATCTTGGTACTCACCTCTGCCCGAGCGCTGACTGGAGGTTCAGGGTATTACCAATGCGCTTTCGAGCCAGTGAAACCAGCGGGCACCTTCTCCGCTTCGAACGGAGGACCTGACTTCGCTCCGGCGTTCCCCCGCCGGCAAGACAAAGCCACTCGTTTGAACACGAAATGGTATGAGTAGTGCCGGCTCGATTGCAGGTGGTTGCAGTAGCATAAAACGGGGAGAGCTTCGCGCTCGGAAACTCTCCCCGTCACCGCTCCTGGTCGTTGTCTTGAGAAGCCCGGTTCAGACCTTCTTGGGGTCCGGAGTGACCGGCGGGCCTTCCATGGCCGGTTTGCCTTCATCCACCGGAGTGAGTTCCACTGGTTCTTGTGTCCGCCTTCGGACTGTCGGTTCAGCCACCTTGGGAAGTTCACGTCCTTCGATGAGGGCTTCTATTTCCTTTGCGCCGAGGGTTTCTCGCTCCAGTAGTGCCTCTGCGATCCGCTCCACGGCGTCTCTGCCGGTCTCGATGACGTTGCGCGCCTTGTCGTAGCTATTGCTGACGATCTGGTGGATTTCGTGGTCAATATCCATGGCCGTCTTTTCCGAGAAATCCCTGTGCCGCGCAAACTCCTTGCCCAGGAATATCTGTTCTTCCTTATGACCAAAGGTCAAAGGTCCCAGGGTCTCGCTCATACCCCACTCGCAGACCATCTTCCTGGAAAGCTCTGTGGCACGCTCGATGTCATTCCCTGCGCCGGTTGTCTGGTGGTTAAGGAAGACCTCTTCGGCCGCTCTTCCTCCCATGAGGACAGCGATCTGGGCAAGAAGGTAGGCCTTCGCGTACGTGTGCCGGTCGTCCAGAGGCAGTTGCTGAGTCAAACCGAGTGCCCGCCCGCGAGGGATTATCGTCACTTTGTGAATGGGATCGGTTCCTGGGGTCATTCTTGCCACATACGCATGTCCGGCCTCGTGATATGCCGTGTTCTTGCGCTCTTCGTAGCTGATGACAAGGCTTCGCCTCTCGCCGCCCATCAGGACCTTGTCCTTGGCGTACTCGAAGTCCACCATGTCAATTTCGTTCTTGTTGAGCCTGGCAGCGTTGAGTGCGGCCTCATTTACCAGATTGGCAAGATCCGCACCGGAAAAGCCCGGTGTGCCGCGGCTTATGGTGTCCAGCTCCACGTCCATACCCATTGGGACCTTGCGCGTGTGAACCTTAAGAATCGCAGTCCTGCCTCGGACATCCGGAGGAGGCACCACAACCTGCCGGTCGAAACGTCCGGGCCTCAGAAGTGCAGGATCAAGCACGTCAGGTCTGTTGGTAGCGCTTATGAGGATGACTCCCTCATTGGTCTCGAAGCCGTCCATCTCCACCAGGAGCTGATTAAGGGTCTGTTCCCGCTCGTCGTGGCCCCCGCCGAGTCCGGCCCCCCTGTGACGTCCCACCGCGTCTATTTCGTCAATGAATATTATGCACGGCGCGTTCTTCTTCCCTTGTATGAAAAGGTCCCGCACCCTGGACGCGCCCACGCCCACAAACATCTCGACAAAGTCGGAGCCGGAAATGGAAAAGAATGGAACCGAGGCCTCGCCCGCCACTGCTTTCGCCAGAAGTGTCTTGCCGGTACCGGGAGCTCCCATGAGAAGAACCCCCTTCGGGATCTTTCCGCCCAACCTGGTGAACTTCTTCGGATCTCGGAGGAACTCGATTATCTCGCCCAGTTCTTCCTTGGCCTCCTCCACGCCGGCTACGTCCTGAAATGTGACCTTGTTTTGACTCTCTGAAATCAATCGCGCGCGGCTCTTGCCGAAGCTCATGGCTTTCCCGCCGCCGGCTTGCATTTGACGCATGAAGAAGACAAAGACCGCGATGAGAAATATCATCGGCAGCCACGAGATCAGGGCAGTAAAATACCAGGGATTGTCATCTTCGGGCATGACCTTGATTTCCACCTTGTTTTTCATCAACGTGGAAACAAGATCCGCGTCGTGCGGAGAAAGGGTCCTGAAGGTTCCAGTCCCGTCCTTGAACTTTCCGGTTATCCGGTTCCCCTGCAAAATCACGGAGTCCACGGCGCCCTGATCCACATCCTGGCGGAACTGGCTGTACGCTATTTCCTTCTGTGGCGACTTGGTCTGGTTGAAAAGGTGAAACAGAAAGATCATGACCAGGCAGATGACCAGCCACAGCCCGAGGTTCTTGTAAATGCCGTTCAAGAAAAGCTCCGATTATCTGATATGCCTGTATTGGCAGGTAAAATATATCACGAAACCCCACTTGGGGCAAACCATGACAGTCTACTGTATAAAAATGGTTTTCCCTTGCTCAATTGTCAAGGTGCCCTGCTCGGAGTCCGCGCAACATTTCTTTCCCCGGAAGACAGGTCTGGCTGAGGAGCTGAATGAGCCCCGGAGGAACCCTGCCGGAATGACAGGATCATTCGTTTGAACGCGGAATGGTATTACAAACGGTTTGACAAAGCAGCCTAGCGGCACTAACAAGAGCTGCAAACCACGATCCGGGAGCAACCGCGCAATGAAGGCTATTGTGGCAAGTTTCAGTTCCGGACGAGAAGTCTTGGGTCGCGTCCGATCCAGGTTCCTGAGGATGGGAGATTCTTCCCACGGCATCTCCGTCGAGTTGGCAGACATTCCCGAGCCTGTCGTCATCGGACAGGATTGGGTGAAGATCCGAACCATCATGTCCGGTATCTCAGCGATGGACGAAGGGCTGGTTTTTCGCCACGACCACTTTTCATGGGCCCCGTTTCTCTCCTTTCCTTTCGTGCCCGGTAACGAGAACATGGGCATCGTGACCGAGACAGGCTCGGAAATCGTGGGCATCGAAATAGGCGAGAGGGCCGTCGTGGACCCGATCCTCTCTTGCAGACCCCGCGGAGTAGAACCCATTTGCCCTTCGTGTGCCAGGGGCGAACCTTCATGGTGTTTGAGCTTCTCCAGCGGCTCAATTGGTCCCGGAATCATGGTCGGCGCGTGCCCGGAAACCGGCGGAGGCTGGGGAGGTTCCTTCCTGGCGCATAGGAGCCAGGTGAGGCTCATCCCGCGAGACATGGAGAGCGATCAAGCCGTTCTGGTCCCCGAGTTCGCCCGAGCTGTCAAGGCTGTGCTCTCTCGTCCTCCTGCGGCCGGAGAAAGAGTCGTAATAGTCGGCGGAGGATCCTTGGGTCTGCTCATGTTGATCGCGCTGGAAGCCCTGGCGCCCGGGACAGCAGTGCTCCTTATCGCGGAACATTCTTTCGAGGCCGATGCCGCGGCGAAATTCTCGAGGGCGGACGTGGCCGTCAGTCACGGGCCCGGCACCGCGTTCGAGGATGTGGCCAAATTCACAGGCGCAACGGTGAGGTACAACAGGCCGGGCCGGACAAATATCGAGGGCGGTGCGGATCTGGTCTATGAAACTACCGGCAAAGGGGAGTATATTGAGGATGCCATCCGCTTTGCAGGTGAAGGCAAGAGGCTTGTCCTGGCAGGTTTCAGGCAGCCTTCGGGAATTGATCTGGGGCCTTTGTGGTTCAAAGGAATCGAGATCCGAACTACCGGCTTTTCAGGTGCGGTTTCCTATAACGGCGGAATCTCCGACGTGTTCGATCTGGCACTGGATCTAGTTCGAAATAGTCCCTTGCCCGTGTCCGAGATTCTCACCCACAAGTTTAGGCTGGAAGAACACCGCCAGGCTTTCACTGCCATCGAGAACCGGGCCGCGAGCAAGGCAATCAAAGTGATTTTCCATCAGGCGGTGTGATGATTTCGATTTCGGATCAATAGTGCAGGAGTTCGAATACGGTGGCTCTTCAAAAGCTGCAAATCATAATAAGGGATGCCGGACCGGAATCCAGGCGTAAAGTAGCCGAGATCATCCGCGAAGGGAGGGTCACCGTCAACGGCAAGGTTGTCCTCGACCCGGCATTCCAGGCCGATCCGGAAAAGGATCACGTCAAGGTGGACGGAAAGCTCCTCAAGCCTCCGCCCGCTGAAAAATACTATTACCTTTTCAACAAACCCCGTCACGTAGTCTCCACTATGAGCGACCCCGAGGAACGGCCGTGCGTCGGAGAACTCATCAAGCCCCTCAAGAAAAAGCTCTTCTCAGTGGGACGCCTGGACTTTGACGCGGAAGGCTTGATGATCCTCACCAACGACGGCGCCACGGCTCATCGCCTGAGCCATCCTTCCAGCGGCGTTCAAAGGGTTTATCTGGTAAAGGTCAAGGGTTCACCGGAGGACGTGAGACTGGCCTCCATCCGGAAAGGTATGGACATCGGGGACGGTGAGCGGCTCGGCGAGGTAGAATTGTCGGTGATCAAAAAGCAAAAGACTACCACCTGGATCAGGATCGTCCTTTCGGAAGGCAAGAAGAACGAGCTCAAGAGGATCTTCTTCAGGATCGGCCATCCCGTGCGGAAGATCCGGCGGATCAAGTTCGGGCCGTTCTCGCTGGGTGACCTGCCGGTTGGAGAATGGAGGCTTCTTAACCGGGTCGAGAAATCAAGGATGGACGCGCTTCTCACTGAATTGGAGGAACGTCCGCCGGCTCCGCGCAAAAAGACAGCCCCGTCCCATAAGCCCCATCGCATCAAGAAACGTTGACAAGACAATGTGTTATTAGCTATCCTAAAGCTCTGTGAGGCAACCCGGTTGCGGAGGAGTTATCATGCCTGATGGAAGAGTAGCTAGAGTAACCGAGGTCATAGCAGCGTCGCCCGACGGTTTTGACGACGCCGTCAGACTTGCTTTTGAACGTGCAAACAAGACGCTTAGGAACATCACGGGTATGAAAGTCGCTGACATGACCGTGATGTGCGAAGCGGGCAACATACAGGAGTACCGTGTCAGGTGCGAAGTGATCTTCGTGTTGGAATAGGCTCCCGGATTAGACGGATTTCACATTTCCGTGTTGCCTCACTTCTTCTTCCGGGCCTAGTCAGACTTTCCCTCGGCCGACTCCGTGACGGGACCCCTGTGCAGAGTTTCTCTCCTGCATAAGCCTCTCTAGGTGTGACCTCACCGACCTCTTGTCCAGCATCCACTTCGGGGCGACCAGTTCTTCCGGATGCGGATCCGACGTAATCCGATGTATCACCGTTTCACGCGGCAGCACTTCCAACACCGCCAGAGTTGCTTCTGCGGCCTCCATCTGCGTCATCGGGCGGTATAGTCCGTCCACTAGCATCCGCTCCAGTTCCGTTCCTCGGACCACATAGAGGGGATGCAACTTAACGCCGTGGACCCCCAGGGAGACAACGGCTCTGGCGGTCTCAACCATATCGCCCACCGTCTCGCCGGGCAATCCCAGAATCAAGTGAGCGACCACCGGGATTCCGCGCTGATTGGTCCGACTCACGGCATCAACGAACTCTTCAGGGCCATGGCCGCGATTTATGAGTTCCAGGGTTCGCTCGTGGATGGATTGCAGGCCGTATTCCAGCCAGACTAGGCGATCACGGGCAATTTTCGCCAGCAGGTCCAGGACTTCGTCAGCAACGCAGTCGGGGCGGGTACCGACGGCGAGGCCGACTATTTCGGGCCGCCGGATAGCTTCGGAATACAATGCCGCCAGTCTGTCCGGCTCCGCGTACGTGTTGCTGAAAGATTGAAAGTAGGCGATGAACTTTTTGCATCTGTATCGCCTTGAGACAAACTCAACACCTTCGTCAACCTGCCGGCCCACGGACAAGCCCTGGGACCATGCCCCTGTGCCGGATCCCCGGGGATTGCAGTAGGCGCATCCGCGAACGCTCATCACTCCGTCGCGGTTGGGGCAGCCTAGCCCCGCGTCAATGGTGATCTTGCGCACCGTCTCTCCGAAGATCTCTTTGAGCCACGATGACAAGGACCTATATCTGGGTGCAACAACGTTCATGTAATTCCAGTCGCTCGAACTCAAGTTTTGGCAGACTCTTTGAGTAATCGTGGGCACAAACACGGTACCGAACACGAAGCGGCCCCGCCAAGCCTATCAGTAGGACCGGCATCTTGCCGGTCATTCGCCGACGGGACCGGCAAGATGCCGGTCCTACTAAACCTGGGCCGCTCGTCGGCCCGGAAAAACACGACACCGAACTTGCACCACAGGCGACTAAGCCACCAGCCTGTGCTTGCTCAGGATCTCGCCCTGGGTGCTGATGACGATCTGCTCGATGGGAACGGTCTTGCCGGCGAGTTCCATGCCCCTCTTCACTATCATAGGCATTCCGCCACAGCACGGGACCTCCATCACCGCTACGGTGACGCTCTTCACCGAGGCTTTGCGGAAGATCTCCGCGAATTTCTCGACGTACGCCATCACGTCGTCGAACTTGGGGCAACCCACAAGCAACACCTTTCCCAGGAGCAGATCCCGGTGGAACGTGGGGTATGCCACGGGGACGCAGTCCGCAGCCACCAGAAGGTCCGCGTTCTTGAGGAAAGGAGCTGTGGGCGGAACCAGCCGAATCTGTACCGGCCAGTGGGTCAACGCGGAGGCCTGCGCTTCCTGAGAAACGGGCTCATTGGCCGTGGCGCAAGTCATCCTGGGCCCGAATGTCTTTACCTGAGCTGAGGGACAGCCGCACGCAAGGGCTTGCTCCGCGGGTTCAAAGGATTCCTCGCGCTGCTTCAGGTGGTGCTCCACGGCCTCCTCGTCAAAGTCGTCCGCATCCCGCTCTATGACTTTCAGTGCGCCCGTGGGGCATTCGCCCAGGCACGCTCCCAGTCCGTCACAGTACATCTCGGACACGAGCCTTGCCTTGCCGTCCACCAGTTCCAGCGCTCCCTCGGCGCAGGCGATTATGCACTGGCCGCATCCGTCACACAGATTCTCGTCAATTTCTATTATATTGCGTTTGACTTTCATCGTCAGTCTCCCTTCTCCTGGGTCAATTGTCTCTACCGGCCGCCAGAGCAGTTAGGGCCAATTCTCTGCCGCTACGGGTGAGGAACGCCGAGTCGAGCATTTCTGCGAGCTTTTCGGGTTCCAGAGGGCCCTTCCTCTGTTTCTCTTCCAGGTTGACTAAGAGGTCCGCATCGTAGACCACTTTGAAGTTTACGGTCTCTTCTTCCCTGGGATGATGGTGGTGCGCGACGATGTCGCAGACTTCCTCGATGAGTTCGTCCTGCGCATCGAGCCTGCTCAGGATCTCGCGAGCGATCGGCGGGCCCTCTTCTTCGTGGTGAGGGTCAGGCCCGTCGGGGTTCTTCTTTTCGGCCTCTTTGAGACCGATATCATGAAGATAAGCCGCGGAGAGTACCACCGCAGGGTCGCCGTTCTCTTCCCGGGCCAACTGTTCCGCGTAACGCGCCACCTTGGCCGCGTGGCCGATCCTCCTGAAATCAGTCCTGAAATAAAGTTTCATCTCTACGGCTACACGGTCCTTGAAAAGATCCTGCTTCTGTTTGATCAGTTCGGGCGGAAGGTCTCCGAAGCAATGCTCCGCGAACTTGCAGTGAGCCGCGCAGCCAAAGTCCATCTTCGGATTGAGCACCTGATGCCCGCACTTTTTGCACCTGCGCCTGGTTTCGTCTTTGAAAAACTCGACGGTTCCGCCGCAGTTGGGACACTGCGCGTCGTAAATCGCGTCGAACTTCCAGAAACGTGGATCTTGTCCCGGGCATTTCATGGTTAGCTCCTCCTTCCGTAGTTTCAGGCCGGGGCGGCAAGAGGGGTGCCCAGCTGCCGCTCCCGCGGGTTAGTACCATTTCGCTTTTAGATTAGTGACCCCTGGGGTGACAGGCGAGGTTCCGCGCTGTACTAATTCAGGTCTTACGTTCGGATCGGAACTGCCCCGCCTGTCTCAATTTTTCGAACACCCAAGGTCGCAAGCTTGCCCGACCTACAGTCCCTTTGTTCAGCCGCCGAGGATCGCCTTGAGGTCCTCGTCGGGGGTGCTGATCGGCTTGATATTGTAGTTCTGGACCAGGACGTTCAGCACGTTGGGGGTTAAGAAGGCCGGCAAGCTGGGACCGAGCCTTATGTTCTTGATGCCCAGGTAAAGCAGCGTCAGAAGGATCGCCACAGCCTTCTGCTCGTACCACGAGAGCACCATGGACAGTGGAAGATCGTTCACGCCGACGTTGAAAGCCTTGGAGAGCGCCACAGCGATCTGAATCGCGGAATAAGCGTCGTTGCACTGTCCGACGTCCAGCAGCCTGGGAATTCCTCCAATAGCACCGAGATCCTTGTCAAAGAAGCGGAACTTGCCGCAGGCCAGAGTCAAGACCACACAATCCTGCGGTACTTTTTCAACGAATTCGGTGTAGTAGTTGCGGCCCGGTTTGGCTCCGTCGCAGCCCGCCACCAGGAAGAAGTGCTTTATGGCCCCAGCTTTTACCCCGTCAATAACCTTGTCGGCCACAGACATTACTGTATTCCTTGCGAAGCCGCACATGACCGATTTGGCCTCGACGTCTTCCGTAAAGCCCGGCATGGCCAGCGCCTTTTCGATAACGGAGGTGAAATCTTGGCCCGCAATGTGCCGCACTCCCGGCCACCCGACCAGGCCCGTGGTAAAAATATTATCCTGGTAAGTTTCCTTGGGCCTCTGAATGCAATTGGTGGTCATCAATATGGCGCCGGGAAAATCTGCGAATTCCTTGCGCTGGTTCTGCCAGGCCGTCCCGTAATGCCCGTAGAAATGGGGATACTTCTTCAATCCCGGGTAAGCATGGGTGGGGAGCATCTCTCCGTGGGTGTAAACATATATTCCCTTGCCTTCAGATTGCTTGAGGATCTCTTCCATGTCCTTTAGGTCGTGACCGGAAACCAAAATGGCTTTGCCTTTCTTGGCTCCCAGAGGCACCGTGGTAGGAACCGGATGACCGTATACACCAGTATTTCCCGCATCTAACAGTTCCATGGCACGGAGGTTGGTCGCACCACATTTCAGGACCAGACCGATCCAATCATCCAGCGTGAGAGCAGGATTCAGGGTGGCGGCAAGGCCCTCGTGGACGAACGCGTACACGGAGTCGTCTTCCTGGCCCAGGATTTGGGCGTGGTCGGCATACGCGGAGACTCCTCTGAGCCCCAGGATCAACGTGTGCTGAAGGGACCTTATGTCCGCGTTGGCTGCCGGATCCGGTTTGAAACCGACTCCTTCCGCCTGCTTGAGCAAGCCTTCCAGTGTTCCGGCAGGCTGGAATCCGGCAGCTTCCTCCTTAAAATCCACCTTGCCGCCTGCTGCCTTCACTTTGTCCTTTAGGCGATCCCTCAACTCAACACATCGGTTGATCATGGGGATGAACCGTGCCGGATCGAAGTCCACATTGGTGAGAGTCGAAAACATGGCCTGAACCGTGAACACGTTCACGTCCCGGTCGGTCACTCCGACCCTGCGGCCCTCTACCGCGTAAAGGGACAGCCCCTTGAGCGCGTAGGTTATAAGATCCTGAAGCGCCGCCGCCTCCGGAGTCTTGCCGCATACGCCCACCTTGGTGCAGCCGGTGCCGAAAGCCGTCTGCTCACACTGATAACAAAACATCTGCTCGCTCATCTCTTCCTCCTCCTGACCTCCGCCTGGATTTTAACGGGGCGCAATCCCCGTTGCCTCCGTTATTCTTTAAACACAGACTAATTACTTTTCGGCCGGGGGGCCTTGACTTGAGTCAAGGGTTGAAAAAAATTGTCCTTCTCTTTCCATAATTTCCCCGAGTCTCTCGCCCTTGCAACTGTTCTTAGTATAGAAGTTCACGCACTTCTCGGCCATTACCAGCGCGTCTGTTTTAGATCGTACTCCGGGAATTTCGATGGCCAGTCTGGGATGTCGGCCCAGTTTGCCCCCTATGACTATCCTGTATCCGGACTCGCCTTTCTCCAGCGTTCCTGTTGGGCAGACTCTGAAACATTGGCCGCAGGCAAGGCACCTGTCCCTTGTGATGCCGGGTCTGTGCGCGTCGTCGGGAAGCCGGATCGCAGCCTCCGCGCAGACGTCCACACAGGCGCCGCAGCGGCTGCACTCGAGTTCGGTCACCCTCGGGACAGCAGCCCCTATGAGCCCCACATCGGCAATCTGCGGCCTGGAACAAGCATTGGGACAATCAGACACGGATACCCTGAATTCGTGGTGCATCTTGAGAGGCCCCCCGACCTTTTTCTTCAGGAACTCCCGCAATCCCTTGGATGCGAGGAGGTTCTCCAGATCCGTGGCCGCCTGGTCATCCTCAATCGCCCGGTTGGGACAGCCGCCAGGTCCGAAGCAGGTTTCGACCTGGTAACCCTGAACCTCGCTGTCCATGCTCTCTAGGAATCGTTTTTGGCAGGATCGCATGTGCTCTATGGTCACCATGGGGGCATTGAACCGCTCCGCTTCCTCTTCGACGCGCTTTCTGACGCGCCTCCGGACGAAAAAGGGCACCCTTGCGATTGCTTCTTCCGCCTCGGCGGTCCATTTCATCGTTGCTCACCTCTCTTGACCTTTTCGACTGGTTGGATAATCCTTGAAACGCGACTTACGAGAACTCCAGCGGTCTCAAGATAAGAATATTGTCCACGCGGGGCAGATGCATTGACTCAAGTCAAGCAACCGGCAATTCAGCGGCAAGGCCCGACCATAAGACGTGAGAGTCTCTCGGAAATGAAAACCGGGAAGAGAAAATCAAAGTGCCGATCACTGAACAAATAGCTGCGATTCCGCTATTCGAGGGGCTCCCGATTGATCAGCAAGGGGACCTGGCCCGTATAGCGGTGGAGAAGAGCTTCAAGCGCGGGCAGACCATTTTCTCCGAAGGAGCTGAAGCCACAGGCTTCTACGTGGTCAGCAGCGGCCTCGTTAAGATCTTCAAGCTTTCCCCGGATGGTAAGGAACAAATCCTGCACATCTTCGGTCCGGGCGAGCCCTTCGGCGAAGTTCCCGTGTTCGAGGGCAGGCGCTTCCCTGCTCACGCTCTGGCGCTGGAAGAAAGCCGCTTCCTCTTCTTTCCGCGCAGCGCGTTCGTTGACCTCATCAAGGCAAACCCTTCCCTGGCACTGAACATGCTCGGGATACTCTCCCGCCGCCTGAGACGATTCGCGGCACTGGTGGACGACCTGTCATTGAAAGAGGTTCCGGGCAGACTGGCCGTACATATCCTCTATCTCAGTGAGAGACAGGCCGGGACGGACGACCTCACCCTGGAAGTGCCTAAAGCACAGATGGCCGCCCTGCTGGGAACAATCCCGGAGACCCTCTCCCGCATACTCACCAGGATGTCCAAACAGGGATTGATCACTTCCGACGGACCAAATATAAAAATACTCGACCGGGAGGGCCTCGCGGAACTCGCCGAAGGCCTCAGGCGTTTGTGAGTGGGAGGAGAATGATTCCAGGGGGATACTTTTGCAAGAAAGTCTTCCCCCGGACCCATACGCGCTAACTTTGCGGCTGTCAGCACCTGATTTCAGCCGCTAGCCGAAATAAGAACCTCGTCGCCCCGGCGAAAGCCGGGGTCCAGAACCTCTTGGAAAGACTGGATTCCGGCGTTCGCCGGAACGACGAACACCGGGCCGGTCGAACGGCAAGTTAGCGCCTATGCCCCCGCCCCCCTTTTCCAAAGACTCCCAACATATCGGCGGCTTCCGTTGGTCGCCGCCATCCAGCAGTCCAGGTAGAACGAAAATGCCCTTGACAGCCCACGAACAAACCCTCTGCACTTTGTACGAAACGTTCAATCGTCGGGAGTACGTCCATCCCGACCCTTTGGAATTTCTCTATAATTACGAGGACATCGAGGACCGAGAAATTGTAGGGCTTGTCGCGTCTTCCCTGGCCTACGGCCAGGTCCGGCAGATACTCAAGAGCGTGTCTCGCGTCCTGGAGCGCCTCGAAAGCCCGAGGCGATTCCTGGAAAGCTCTTCCCGAGAAGCTCTGGTGAAGACGTTTGCCGATTTCAAGCACAGGTTCACCACCGGCATGGAGCTGGCCGCCATGCTGTACGCGGTAAAGGCCGTGCTCAAGAGGAACGGGAGCCTGGGGGACTGCTTCGCTGCCGGGCACAGGGAGGGCCATGAAACTATAATCCCTGCGCTCTCCGCGTTTGTTGGGGAACTGGCAGCGGAGTTCAACGGAACGCCTCGCAGCCTCTTGCCGTCACCTGACAAGGGCAGCGCGTGCAAGCGACTGAACCTCTTCCTTCGCTGGATGGTAAGACGGGACGCAGTGGATCCCGGAGGTTGGGACCATGTGCCCGCGGCCCTGCTCATCGTGCCCCTGGACGTTCACATGCACAGGATCAGCGTGAGACTGGGACTCACCCAGCGCAAACAGGCAGACCTCCGTACCGCCTGCCAAATAACTGCGGCATTCAGAAAGATCGAGCCCCAAGACCCTGTCCGGTACGACTTCTGCCTCACAAGACTGGGCATCCGCGATGATCTTGACCCGGATCAATTCCTCAAGGCTTGTGGTGGGGACGAGCAGGTTCGTTAACCATCTGCGCTAAGTTCACAGGGCTTGTACTGTCGGGTGCCACCGCTGGCTTGCCCAGCAGTGCCTTAGCGAACACTGCTGGGCAAGCCAGCAGTGGCACCCATCCAGACCACCTCGAAGACAGGGACAAGATACTTTCCCCCGACCGGTTACCAAACTGCGGAACAAAGGCAACAGCCCATTGCAAGAAGTCTTCCCCCGGCATTGATTTGCCTTACCCTATTTCCCCGTCCCGAAACGGACTTTCTGTCCTGCCTTGACTCCGTATTTCTTGCAGAAGCCTGCTTTGACTTCTAGGCAGTAGCGGCAAGGGAACATTGAAGGGTATATGTCGGGAGTGTTTGGCGGGATTGACTCGTACGTGAGCTTGATGACCCCGTCGGAGTCAATCCAAATGGAGTCAATGGCAAATTTCATCCCCCGCATATGAATGGCGTAGGGTCCCTGGACAATAAAATCCAGCAGCATTCCGTCTTCGTCTGTAATGGCATCCCAGCCGAGCAGACCCTGAACCCGCGTGGGATGAGTGTCGGCTACGACAGCCTGGATGGTCTTGTCTCCAACCGTAATGGGCATCTTGCGTATAGCCGTCACGTTTCCCGGCGGGAGAGGCATTTCTCTTTCTACGGGTTGAGCCCAGGCAAGACCCGCCGACGCCAGGATCGTGGTCATCACAACAAAAATTATCCGCAGTGGCCGCATAGATCCACCCCCGACAGTGGCTTTCTGAAAAACTAAGGACAATGGAGTCAACTCTATGGCGACATGGGTGCTTTCGTCAACGGGCAAATGAGGAGTTGCTCAGGACCGGTGCGCAGCGTTGACACCCCGGCCGGAGAAAGATATGATCCAGAAGCCATCGGAACGATATGATATAACCCTTCGAAACAATTGGTTAAAACGTGTTATCTTCCTTCCTGGAATGGGTGTGCCGTCGCGAGAATTACCAGTGGCAACTGGTCCATCACGAAGTTCTGCCGGAGTCTCCCCCACGGACTGAAGACATTCCGCCCGAACTTGATTCCAGGGTGGCTGCGCTGGTTCGGGCCTCCGGGATAGAAGCCCTCTATTCCCATCAGGCCGAGGCTGTAAAGCTCTCCCTGCAGGGCAAGAACGTGGTTCTTTCCACCAGCACTGCCAGCGGAAAGACCATTGCTTATCAATTGCCTGTGCTCCACGGCCTGGTTAACGATCCCAAAGCACGCGGCCTGCTGATATTCCCCCTAAAGGCTCTGGAAAGGGATCAGAGAGACGCGCTCCAGGCTCTGGCAGGAGATCTGGGCATCACAGCGGCCGTTTACGACGGAGACACGCCGGACAGCGAGCGGAGAAAGATCAGAAGCGCGCCCCCCCGGGTCATCATAACCAATCCCGACATGCTGCACGTTGGATTCCTGGCCTTTCACAACTCGTGGAAAGAGTTCTTCGCCAATCTGCGCTACGTGGTCCTGGATGAAGTCCACACATATAAGGGGATTTTCGGCACCCACATCTGCCAGGTGCTGCTACGGCTCCGCCGCGTCTGCCGCCTTCACGGGACCGATCCCCAGTTCACCGCTTGTTCCGCTACTATTGCCAACCCGCGGGAATTCGTTTCCCGGCTCATCGGCGCGGAGTCCGAGGTGGTGGATAGCTCGGGGGCTCCCTTGCCCGAGAGGCACTTTCTTTTCTTGAACCCGGCCCTGAGCCTCTTCACGGTGGCGGCCGAGATATTCATAGCGACACTCGAGGCCGGGCTCAAGACCATTGTTTTCACGCAGGCACGAAAAATAACGGAACTGATCACCAGATGGGTCCTCATGGATGCGCCGAGGCTGCGGCATCGCATCAGCTCATACAGAGCGGGTTTTCTCCCCGAAGAACGCCGCGAGATAGAAGCAAAGCTCTTTTCCGGACAAATGGACGGCGTCATCTCCACATCGGCTCTGGAAATGGGAATAGATGTCGGCGGACTGGACCTGTGCCTCCTGGTGGGATACCCGGGAACCGTAATCAACACCTGGCAAAGAGGCGGAAGAGTAGGCAGGAGCGGGCGTCCCAGCGCCATAGTGCTCATCGCGGGCTACGACGCGCTGGATCAGTATTTCCTGAGGAATCCCAACGACTTTTTTGGTAGGAACTGCGAACAGGCGGTCCTGGATCCGTTCAATGTGGAAGTGCTCAAGAAGCATCTGCCGTGCGCGGCAGCGGAGATCCCCATAAATCCCGACGAGGAATGGGCCCGGCAACCTGAAACCAGAGCCGTCCTGAAAGAGCTCGAGGCAGCCGGCAATCTCTACAGGACTCCTGACGGGCGGCTCTGTTCGAGGGCGGGCAGGCCCCACCGGGATGTGGACCTGCGAACCATCGGCCCAGCCTTTTCCATCTATTTGGAAGACAGGAGAACGCTTATAGGAAGCTCCTCAGGGACACGCGTGTTCACCGAATGCCACGAGGGAGCTGTTTATCTGCATCGGGCAAAGCAGTACGTGGTGACGGCGCTGGACCTCAACCGCAGGAACGTCATGGTTAGACCGGAGAACGTCCCGTATTACACGCGGGCTCTGTCTGAAAAGGACACCGAGATCCTCGGCGCGCCGATCCGTTCGAGGGACTTCCCTGGCTTCTCCATAAGAGAGGCCAGGCTGAAAGTAACCGAGAGAGTCATCGGTTACGAAAAGAAACGGACAGCCGGCCAGGAGCTCATAGGGGTCGTGGACCTGGAGCTGCCGCCGATTCCCTTCGAGACGGTGGGCATCTGGATTGAAATCCCCGACGACGTCAAAAAAGCCGTGAAGAAAGCAGGACTGAATTTCATGGGAGGCATTCACGCGCTTGAGCACGCGGCCATAGCAATGTTCCCTCTCTTCGCGCTGTGCGACCGGGACGACATAGGCGGCATAAGTACCCCTGAACACGAACAGGTCTGTCGCGCCGCGGTCTTCATATACGATGGTCATGCCGGAGGGGTTGGACTGGCCCACCGAGCTTACGACGTGATCGAGGAACTCATTGACAAAACTCGCCGCATGGTGGCCGACTGCCCGTGCGAGGACGGTTGCCCCTCTTGCATACACTCCCCCAAATGCGGCTCCGGCAACAAACCCCTGGACAAAGTCGCCTGCCTTATGACCCTGGAGTTGCTCTTGGATCCCAAGGCAGAACCCAGCGCCATCGCCAAGAAACAGAGACCGGTACCTGCCATTTTTCACGATCTTGCGCGGCGGGGTAATGAGTCGGCAGGTGACTTTACGGCCCGGCCGAAAGTCAGAAAAAGACCACGAATAACTCTGGAGAACTCAGCGAAGCCCGAGGGCATTCCCTCGCCTCAGCCGTCGCAGATTCGGAGCCGCGTTGCGGCACCGGCCCCGCAGACGCTGAGCATTACCGACAGTAAGAAAGGAGGTTCCATCATCATGGCCCCGAGCTCTGCACACTTGCAGCCGGGACAGTCCGGGAAAGATTCGGCCGTTAGCCCCAGGAAAGTAGTGGTTTTCGACCTGGAGACACAGAAGCTCGCACAGGAGGTGGGAGGCTGGAGTAATATCTCGCAAATGCGACTCTCCCTGGGAGTGGCCCACACCGAACAGGAAGGCTTCCTTACCTTCACTGAAGAGAATGTCGCAGACCTGATCTCCCTGCTGAAGACCTCGGACCTGGTTGTGGGCTTCAACCAAATGCGCTTCGACTACGAGGTGCTGCGTGCGTACTCGGACGAGAACCTCAGGTCCCTTCCCAATCTGGACATTCTCCAGGAAGTCCAGGCTGCCCTGGGTTACCGCCTGAATCTCGACCACCTCGCGGAGTTCACTCTGGGCTGCAAAAAGAAAGGCTCCGGCCTGGACGCGATCAAATGGTTCAGAGAAGGGAACATGGATCTTCTGGAAATGTACTGCAAGGAAGATGTTGACATAACAAGGAAATTGTATCGCCACGGACTTGAGAACGGATTCCTGCTCTACCAAGCGAAAAACCGAAAGACCGCGACCAAGATCAAGGTGAACTGGGGGAAATGAAGAAGGGATTCGGAAGATCTTCCTGCAGAAATGATCCCGGGGGAAGACTTTTCTGCAGAAAAGTCTTCCCCCGGACCCCTTTTCCAAAGACTCCCAACATATGAGCGGCTCCCGCTGGTCGCCGCTTCTCCTCCTGGTGGGGCAGGCAGGATGCCTGCCCGAGAACGGCGGGCAAGATGAGACTGTGTCAAAACCCTGGTAATGGTAACGATCGTGGCACGATCCTACGTCAGACCGGTGCTGAGCTGCGGACCGCGTTTGGGCCGGTATTGTAGGATGGACGACAAACGGGCGGTAGGGGCGGGGTTTATCCCCGCCCGTCGTTACAGGACTGATGAGACGGGCGGGGCTAAACCCCGCCCCTACGAGCTATCGTGCTACGATTTTGGCCCGTCTGGAAATTCTGAGACAGTTTCTGAAGCCAAAACCCTCACCCTGTCTCCCGGTTGGAGAGGAACAGGGTGAGGGATGGGGAGAGGGAGACGACGATGAGTGTTTGATGGCGGGATGGTGGACCCGCCTGGTTTGGTCGGAACGCGCAGGCGTCAGAATTGAACGCCGCCGCTCACCAGGCCGCTTATTCCGCCGAGGTTGAAGACGGTCTGGATGGTGTCGGAGTTGTTGACGGAGCCCTGCAACTGCCAGCTATACTGGATTGAACCCCTCACAAAGTACGAGTTGGACACGATTTCCAGGTCAGACCCGAGGAAGAGGCCGAAGGTTGTCGTCCAGCCGGCTTTGAACTCGGATATGCCGCCTACCGGTGCACCGGGCTCCAGGTCGAATCTGCCCAGGTCATTCGCGCTTGCGCGGTAATAAATGATGTTCATGAGGGGCCCCATGAAGAATCCCATCTTGCCTACGCCGTAGATCGGAGTCCAGCTGCGAGCGCCCAGCTTGTTCTCGTATATGGCCATGTCGGTTCGTACAGAGGCGAACTCAGTGATGGGGACCGGCGGAACTGCTTGGTCCAGTCTCTCGGAGAATACGCGGCGGGGAAATCCGATGACGCCCTGGGTATCCGGCAAGATCTGGTTGTTTACGTTGGCAGTCCCGGTCACTGTGGCGCTGGTCCAACTCCCCACGGGCCACGTGGCACTGTTGTCCGAGCTGAAGGGAACGTGTCTTGGAAGACCCGGCGATATGTATAGGCCTGATTGGGGAAGACCTTGGAATACTGCTCCTTCATGTTGAACCAGGAGAACCCGTAGAAGATGTCGAAGAAGCTTCCCCACTGATAGCCGACTTCAATGGTGGGCGTCCAGAGCTGCTCATTGTAGGACATGTTGTGTTCGATGCCGGAGGCAACGAGAATCCGGCTGGCTACGTAAGGAGGAGCGGTCTCACCCGGGTAGAGCATATTGTTCATGACACGCTCCCAGGTGACCGAATACGTGTCCACAAAACTCGGCGGATTGTTTACGTCAAACCCTGTACCATTCAGCCCCCCCACCTGGGCTGAAGGATTGGCCACACTGAACATTCCAATATCGAAGGGAGTGCCGGAGGTCGTGGCATACCTTCCCAGACCGGACAGGTCGGGCGGGTTCCCTGGGGGGGTTGTAAAGGGGTTGAAGGGCCAAACGATGGCAATAGTGTTGCCGTTGGTATCAATATAGAAACCGTTGGGATCTATGCCGCCGTTGTTGTAGTACCAGATACCTGACACGTCAGGCAGATTGGCCAGGTTGCCTGTAGGACTGGTGGGATAGCCCGTGACCCCGGTTGCGCTCCCGAAGTAGGTGCTCGTGTTGGGGCCGAAAGGCGGCACTCCGAGAGTGTCAACCCACCTGATGTTGGCCGGCCTCTTCTCGATGACGAACTTCTCGATGTTCCGGAACTGAACACCTGCCTGGAGATAGAAGCCTCCTCCGGTGTTTGCCCGAACGCCGGGAGGAATGAAAGGAGGCGCCATGAACTGCTGAGCACTGGCGGAGCCTGCTACAGCGAGGCAGGCGAGAGCCGTGATAAGACAGGCCAGGGGAGTTATATGGCTTCGGAGTTTCATTTGAGATCCTTGGCTGTTTTACTGGCTTTCTTGGAGACGGACTCCATTGTTTGGACAATTCACTTTAGTCTTTAGCGCTGACAGTCTTATATCACAATGAAAAATTATAGTCAAGGAAGATCTAAGTATTTCCGGGACGTTTGGAAGAAAATATAAAGCTATGGATTAGACAGGCGCGCGGCTACTTCCCCTCTGGTGATTGCCAAAAATCATATCCGATAATTCCTATGCTCTGGTCGGGCGGCCATCTGACACTGTCTGAAAACTCGGCTAACAGCAAATATCGTGGCACGACCGCTACTTCAGACCCGTGATGAATTACCGGGCCGCGTTTATTCCTACATTGGGGGATAGGCAAAAAGCTGCTGTAGGGGCGGGGTTTACCCCCGCCCGTCTTATCAACCCTGGAACAACGGGCGGGGATAAACCCCGCCCCTACAGGACATCGTGCTACGGTTTTGGCTCTTCTGGAAATTCTGAGACAGCCACCTTGCTGAGCCCTCTGCGGGCAGGGCTTGCCCTGCCCCTACACGGCTTGCCGTCGTGATTATCCAGACCAACTGTTCATGCGCGACCGTATTTGGGAAAAAGTCAACTAAGCAGCCTATCACCTGCGGTAGCCGCCGGGGGTCTTCATGTACAAGATGCCGTATTTTTTCTGGATGTCGGAATCCAGTTCAGGGGCTTTTTCGAGGTCCACAGGGAGCTGCAGGTGGCCGGCAAGTTCGAGGAGGAGTTTCTTCTTGCCTTGGGAAGCCAGCGATTGGATGGTGTCGTAAAGATCTTCCACATTGAGAACGTTGTGTCCCTCGATCTTTTCCACGCGTTTGAGGAAGGGCGAGGCGTCCACGAGTCCATACTCGGGAAAGATCTCCGATATAATGACTATCTTCTCGAAGGGCTGCTTTGGGAAATCCTCCGCGTATTTGGCCCGGAGACTCTCGCCGGTCTTGCCCAGGTTCTCGATGCAGTTGAGCGTGAGTTCTACGAAACCCACCCCGCCCAGGATGAAGTAATTTGCGCTTGTGAATATTCTGGGCACGAGTTTCGGCAGCCCGGGCGTAACGTTACCGTTCAGTACTCGGCTCTTTCCCTCTCGAATGACCTTTATGGTAAGCGGGTCACCGACCTTTTTTCGGTTCATTATTTCAGCGAAGTCCACCTTCTGTCCCAGAGGCGGGAAAAACACGTCGCCGAAGTTGTCTATCTCGTGGCCGTCTATCTCCATCAGGATGTCGTTGCAGCGCAGGCCGAATCTGTGCGGACCGCCCTCTGGGACGATGTAGTCCAGCAGGACTCCTCCCTGATCAGGGAGCAGGTTGTAGAACCCCTTGAGCCTTGGAAACATGTGCTGAACCCGATATTGCCAGAGCGGTATCATGTCTTGTTTGTTCAGGACCGGCACCAGACCTCGGACAACGTTCATGGGGATGAAATAGTTTATCCGATCCGTTGTTCTCATCCCCTGGAACGCAATCCCGACCGCCTTGCCGTCCTTGAGGACCGGTCCTCCGGAGTTCCCGCGATTCTGTTGGAGTGAAGCCTGGACCATGAGCCATCGGTCCTGGGAGTAGACGTACTGATTCACCTCTATGCGGCTGATTTCGCCCTGCTCTGATTTACTGAGGTTTTCGCCGCCCAGGGGATAGCCCCATCCCACCACCTTGTCTCCCACCCTCAGTATATCGCTATCACCCAGTTCAAGGGGGATGACCTTGCCGTTACGGGTCTCGTAGGACTTCAATTCCTGCGGTTCCATCTGCAGGACGGCAAAGTCCGCGGAATGACATATTCCCAGCAGTTTCACCTCGTATTGGCGCTTCTCCCTGCCGTTGGAGACGCGGATGCTCTGGGCCAGGGACACTGTGTGGGCATTAGTCAGGATAAGTCCTTCTTTGCCGGGGAAGTTGGCTTCGTCCCGGAAGAAGAAGCCGCTTCCTTTTATGTGGCTGAAATCGGGTGTTTTCCAGGGCTTGTGGTAATAGCCGGAGTTCTTGGAGGTGAAGATTCTCAAGACCTGGGTCTCAACGGCCCCGGCGGGTCCATCTTCGGCCCACAGGTGTTGGCAGGGACACAAGACTAGTGTCAACGCTACTATAGCGAGTGCCAAAATAAATGTCCGATTTCCTCGAAGAGAACCGCTGCCTCTCAAATGAGTGCTTGGACAGGCATCAGTCCCAGTGGCACCCAACTTGTAATTCCTGCCGCGTCGGTGTCGAATCCAAAAGGACAAGAATTTTGGCAACCGGTATATGCACAACAGGGGCTTCATGGGCGGATCAGTAGAAGATCATGGAGGTGAAGCTCACAAAGGAATTCATGTTGTCCACGGGAGCGTATTCAAGGCTCAGCAGACGGCCTTCGGCGGCATCCATGCAATGTAACATGGTCGTTATAGGCGGGAATCCGCAGATCCGCCTGGCATCCTTTTCGCGGGCCACTCCTCCGATGAATCCGCCTACGTCAATACGTTCAAGGGAGCGGAGCAGTTTCCCGTCTTCTTCCAGCGCCTCGGCCACGGTCCCCTCGTTCGGGATGAAGTTGTCTCCATAGCGGGGGCCGATATGATCAAGATCCGCGCTGGCTATGAAGCACACCGTCTTTGAACTTTGCCGGCACACATCCCTCAGGGCTCCGCAGAATCCGTCGAAGAGTTTGCGATGCTCGGCCAGTCCGGGGTTCTGGTTGAAAAGGTGGTACGATAGGGAACAGAGCACCGGTAGTACCGTGAATTTGTGCGTGCCGCCAAACACGTACTGCAGGAATATCAACTGGAACTCGATGACGTGCTCGTTGGCGTGGAGGATTTCTTCGGTCAAGAGGTCTCTGTCCATTTCCCGGGAAAGCGCAGCGAGAAGGTCCCTGTCGGTCTCCACCGTCCCCAGGGGCGTCTGAAAATCGAGGCCGGTTGCCGCGAAAAGGCCCCTGACGCCGGCGTGACCGGTCCCTAGGATTACGTAAACGTCCGAAGGCTGCCCCGATGCCAGCGCGTGGTAACCCTTGGCAAAGCACGGCCCGCCTGCCCTGATGTCTATGTGGGGAGCGATCAGTCCCACCGGCCGCCTGGGATCGGAAGCCAACTCGGGAAGGCCCGGCCCTTTTTCGGCGACAAAGAAAGCTTCCAGTTCGTTCCTGAGGGCCGCGGGATCCGCGCTGTAGCTCATGCCCGCGTGGGACGCGTCTCTGAAAGGCTTGCAGCGGTATTCCCTGACCTTTTGCTCCAATGCCAGCAGGAACTTCTCCCCTTCAAGTAGGCAGGCTGATTCCAGACTTTCCACCATAGCCGTCAGCTCGTCCATGTACACCAGGCTCCCCGTCTGCCTGGTGATTTCCGCCTGCAAATCCCGGAGCGTGTGCTTGCCGTCCAGCATGGCCAGAAGGGGCACGGCTTCCTTTTGGACGCACACCGTGTGGTCGAGGAGTTCGAGAGGATCCTTGAGGGCTATTACAGGCTTACCCTCGACCATGAGGCTAATGGGCTCCAGGGGCCTGAGCCTGGGCGTGCTGTTTTCATCCCAGCTCATTGTGCAACGGCTCCCTTCTGAGATTACCCCGGCAGGCGCGGGAGAATGTCACCCTTCGATGAACGGCCGCAACCGCTTGCTCCGGGAAGGATGACGCAGTTTCTTGAGGGCCTTTGCTTCGATCTGGCGGATTCTTTCCCTGGTGACGTCGAAATCCTGGCCGACCTCCTCCAGAGTGTGGTCAGCGCGTTCGCCGATGCCGAACCTCATTCGGAGGACTTTTTCTTCTCTCGGAGTGAGGGTCGCCAGAACCTTTCTCGTCTGTTCGGTGAGGCTCATTCCCACCACCGCCTCGGAAGGAGACAGGACCTTCTTGTCCTCGATGAAGTCGCCAAGATGCGAGTCCTCTTCCTCTCCTATGGGCGTCTCGAGAGAGATCGGCTCCTTGGCTATCTTGAGAACCTTACGGACCTTTTCCAGCGGAAACTCCATCTTTTCCGCGATCTCCTCCGGGGTGGGCTCCCGGCCATATTCCTGCACCAGGTAGCGGGAAGTGCGGATGAGTTTGTTTATAGTCTCGATCATGTGAACCGGAATTCGTATGGTTCTCGCCTGGTCCGCGATGGCCCGGGTTATGGCCTGGCGTATCCACCAGGTGGCATAGGTGCTGAACTTGTAACCTCGCTGGTATTCGAACTTGTCCACTGCCTTCATGAGCCCGATGTTGCCCTCCTGGATGAGGTCCAGGAATTGCAACCCGCGGTTGGTGTACTTCTTGGCTATGCTGACCACCAGACGCAGGTTGGCCTGCACAAGTTCGCTCTTGGCCTGCCTCGCCAGGTATTCGCCTTCCTCGCAGAGCGTCAGCGCGTCTCTGAGATTGTCCCCGCCCATGCCGGCTTCGGCCTGGAGCTTCTGGATCTTCCGGATACCGTTCTCGAGTTTCTTGTCGAGATCGAATATCCTTTGGGGAGACAGGTTGGTAATCTTCTTGACCGGTTTACCTTCTTCCAAGGCGGCCTTCAATCCCTTGATGTGCTCCAGGGCCTTGTCCAGCGGTAACCTCAGCTCGTATTCCACCCCCCTCAGTTCGTCGGTGGCCGCTTCCAGCTTCTGGACCAGGAATTTTAGCTTCCCAGCGATGTGCTCGATCATTCCACTGTTGAGGTTTATGCTCCGAAGGCAAGCCACCACTTTTTCACGGCAGGCGGAGACTTCCTCTTCCATTGCCGTTATTGCATCTTCGTCCGAGTCCTCGGGAAGGGCGGCCTGCTTGTCCAGTGAAGCGTGATATTTCGAGTCCAGGTCTTTGAGGTCGTCTATCAACTTCAGGACGCGTTCGACGTGGGTCGAATCGTCACCGTCGGCGACCTCTTCGTCTTCGAAGCCCCTTATGACCTCTTTGAGGCGGATGGTCCCCTTGCGGAGCTTGTCTCCCAGGGCCAGGACCTCCTTGATGGTGACAGGACACCCGATTATTACGGTGAATACCTGCTGCTCTCCCTGCTCGATGCGCTTGGCTATCTCCACCTCGCCTTCCCTCGTGAGAAGGGAAACGCATCCCATCTCGTGGAGATACATCTTCACCGGGTCATTGCCTCTTACAAGGGACTCAGGATCTGCAGCGATATCTTCCTCGTCGTCTTCCTCGGTCTTTTCTTCATCAGGTCTTCTGGCCTTCTTCTCCGAGATGGGGATCTTCTTCTCCGAGACCACCAGTTCCACGTTGTGCTCGGCCATGATCTTCATAAGGACTTCGTCAATCTCTGTCTCGTCCGTTACGCTGGACGGCAGATGCTGGTTGATCTCGTCATAGGTCAGGTATTTCTTCGTTCGAGCAAGATCGAACAACTCTTTGAATTCGGTCTTAGTCTTTGCTTCGGCCATAAAAGGACCTCTCCTCTTGTTCGGGGTTGAGTCTTTGCAGACCTCCGCGCCGCTTTGTGCGGCCGCCGGGGTCCCGCTGCTTGGCATCAATTAAGCATCGCTGCGTGTAGGTGGTTAATTCGGAGCTGGAACAATTGGAAACCGCCATAAGTGGAGAACGCCACGAACGCCCTGAGCTGACCAGGCCGCTGCCGTGCGTCATGCCAGTCCGTGGAGGCGTCGTCCGATAGTAACCAACTCCCGTGCGAGGGAGTTATATTCCTCCTCACCGGGAACGCATTGCCTCATCCTCTGCTTGATTTCCTCCTTGCGCTTCTCAAGCTTGCGAAGCCTTATGGCGTCCAGAGACTGATCAACGGTCCGATCACCGTCGAATTCGGGGGTGATGTCGTTCTCTTCCCGCCTCGGACTCAGCGATCGCGCGACTAGCGCGGCCAGGTTCTCGTCATCCAGGGAACGAGCGAACGCGAGGGCGTCGAATACGCCGGCCTCCTGCCTGAAACTCACCATTCGATGGGCAAGATCAGAAAGTACCGGGTTTTCGAGGTCCTTCAACACGCCACTTTCCAGGACCCTCTCGATGAAGGCGTCGCTCAGCAGCATCCCGCGCACCACGTTACGCTCGTCCGTCGGAAAATCAAAAAGGCTCAGACGCCGGTGCGACGCGGTGTTTCCGGCACGAGATGTCGAATCGACGCGGCCGCCTGCCTTGATGATCTGCCTGAGGCGTTCCTCACGCACTCGTATCCTGGACGCAAACCTTTCAATAAAATAATCCCGCCCAGTGGAGTTGGCAATCTCCCGGAGCACGGGCAAACATTCTTCCACGGCAAGGTTCCTGCCGCGAAAAGACCCCAGATCGTATCGCTGAGCCACACTCTCCAGCAGGTAATCCACCATGGGAACAGCGTAGTCCAGAAGCCTCCGGAACCCCTCGACTCCGATCGAGGTTATGGCCTCGTCGGGGTCCTTGTGCTCCTTTAGTATCACGCACCTGGGCTCCAAACCTTCGGCAAGAAACATTGGAATGGCACGCCTCGCCGCTCGAAGTCCGGCCTCGTCCCCGTCGAATATGGTTATCACCTGATCAGAAAATCTTCTGAGAAGACGTATCTGCTCCGATCCCAGGGACGTACCCAGTGGAGCCACGGTGTTTTCCAGACCGCGGAGTCGCAAGGAAATCTGGTCAAAATACCCTTCCACAAGTATTGCGAAACCCTCCCTGCGGATGCCCTCGCGGGCGGAGTCCAATCCGTAGAGGATGTTCTTCTTGTGGAAAAGCGCTGATTCGGGCGAGTTCAGATACTTTGGGTCGCCTTCTCCGAGAATGCGGCCTCCGAAGGCCACAATTCGCCCGCTCAACTCCCGGATAGCGATCATTATCCTGGACCGGAAATAATCGTAATGACCGCCGCCGGAACGCTCCCGCACGAGGCCCGCGGCCACGGCGTCCCTCAGGTCAACCCCGCGACTGCGCAACCAGCCGTGAATTCCATCCCACGAATCCGGGGCAAACCCAAGGCCGAGCCGCTCCGTCCATTCGTCAGGAACCCCGCGGTCGCGCAGGTATTCCTTGGGCCCTGAATTGGACCCCAGATTCTTCCAGAAGAACTCCAGGGCAATCTCAAGGGCCCTTGCGATCCGCTCCTTTTCGTCCGTGCCAGCTCTGCCGCGACCCTGCTCAAGCACGATCGGCACACCGTATCGCTCCGCAAGTATCTGGACGGCCTCGACAAAAGTGGCATTCTCCATCTTCATGATGAAGTTGAAGACGCTTCCCCCGACCGCGCAGCCGAAACAGTGAAATATTCCTTTTTGCGGCGACACGTAAAAAGAGGGATCCTTGTCCTGATGAAACGGACAAAGCCCGCGGTAGTCCTTGCCGGCGCGTTTCAACTCAACGTAACCGGAAATTACCTGAACGATATCCGCTGCGGCGGCGACCTCCGCGATTTTTGATTCGGGTATGCGCATGAATGAATTAGGTCTCCAGAAAATCTCTGGACTCGTCACGCAGAAAAAACCACGCGGGTTTGCAGACCATACCTCCGAGAGTGTGTCACTCGGAGACCAGTTCCACTACCGTGACCCCCTCTCCTCCTCTCTGGACATCTCCGCTTCGAAAACTCTTGACCAGCGTGTGGCCTGTGAGATAATCCCAGACAGCCTTCCTCAATCGCCCCGTGCCCTTGCCGTGGATGATGCTGACGGAGATCAGGCCCCCCAGAAGTGCTTGGTCCAAAGCCTTCTCAACCACAGGGAGAGCCTCGTCCGCCCGGAGGCCGATGACGTTGACCTCCCACGTGGGCGCGGCAATGGGGATATCTACCCCAACCCGCTCCTTTTTTGAAGAACTTTTTTTGACCCCGCCCCTATCCAGTATCTCCAGGTCCTCGGTGCCCGCGCGAATCGTGAGATTGCCCAGGGCAACTTCGACCTTGGCCTTGTCGAGGACCGCCCGGACCGTCCCCTCTTTGCCGAGAGCTCTTACTCTTACCCGCGAGCCAAGGGGTATTTTCTCAGGTTCCTTCTCCAGGGGAGTGCCAAGCTGCCGGACAGCCTCCTGCTTTACGAGTGCCAGCGCCTCCCGTGCGGATTGCCCCCTCTTCATTCTTCCGCTCTTGAGGGCTTCCTGAATCTCGGCAATCTGCCTTTCCGCGCTGCGTATCATGTCATGGGCTTCCTTCCGGAAGCCTTCTACGATCTCGCGGCGCTCGGAGCGGATCTTCTCCAACTCGATATCAAGCGTGTTCTGCTTTTCATCGAGGCCGCACCTCATTTCCTCGGCCTCGGCCAGCTTTTGCCTCAGTTCCCCGAGAAGCCGGGAGCTTCCACCTGCGGCTTTGTCCGCAAAACGCCTGGCCGACTCGATAACCCGGCGGGCAAGACCAATTCTGTCAGCGGTCTCGATAGCGTGGGACTCTCCCGGCAGATCGTAGAGGAGCCGGAACGTCGGCTGAAGAGTGACCGGATGGAACTCTACGCTCACGTTCTTCACGTCAGGCCTGGCCAGACCATAGGCCTTGAGATGAGTAAGATGGGTGGTCACCACAACCCTGGCCCCCAGGACGATCAACTCATCGAGAATCGCCATGGCCAGCGCGGACCCTTCCTCGGGATCGGTGGCTCCGCCCAGCTCGTCGAGAAGCACCAGGTCCCCTGGGGCCACGGTGTCCACCACGGCCTTGATCCTTTGCATGTGTGCCGAAAAGGATGACACCCGGCCCCGGATGTCCTGTTCCTCTCCTATGTCGGCCATTATTCTGAAGAAAGGAGTGATCCTCGTTCCCTCACGCGCGGGCACCATAAGGCCGGAACGCACCATCAACGGGAAAAGGCCGGCTATCTTCAAGGCAACAGTCTTGCCGCCCATGTTGGCGCCGCTGATAATGATGACGGCCGTCTCCGGATCCTGAACCACGTCCATGGGGACCACTTCGAGGTCGCCGGCAGCCAGAAGAAGAGGATGACGCGCTCCCACGATACGAAATCCCTCGTTCCCAAGTTCCGGTGCGACAGAGGAAGTGGCCGCGGCGTAAAGCGCCCTGGCCTGAAACGCGTCCAATTCGGCCAGGACTTCATAGTCCGCGGATAGGACATCCTTGACGGACCGTATCTCGTCCGTCAGTTCCTTCATGATGCGCCGTATCTCGTCCCGTTCCTCATCGGCGAGAGACGCCACCTGGTTGTTCAGCTCCACGACTTGGAACGGTTCCACATAAACCGAGGCACCGCTTCGTGAATGATCGTGGACTATCCCGCTTAGAATTCCTTTGAACTCGGGTTTGAGAAGAATCACGTAACGGTCGTTGCGCAGTGTTATATAGTCTTCCTGGACGACCCTCGCCAGATCCTGATCGGTAATGATCGCGTCCAGGCGTTTCCTGATCCGATCCCGTACCGATCTCCCGCGGTCGTGGATCTCCATGAGCCTCCGCCCCGCGGTCGGCCGCACCTGACCGTGTTCATCGAAAACCGAAACGATCCGGTTCCTGACCATCCCCAGAGGGACTATCCCGCCCCCTTGCTGCTTCAGGTGGCGGTAACGGCCGTCTGCCTCGGCCAAGCGGCCCTGAACGGTGGCGGCCGTCTCCAGGACGTCCCTGACGGCAAGCAATTCCTCGGAATCGAGTATGACCGCAGGATTGTCCAGCTTGGCGATGAGCCCTTCCATGGGAACCAGGCCCGCAAGACCCAGGGTGCCCTCCAGGCCCACCATCTCCTTGAGCTCCGCTACCAACGCCAAGTTGTATTGAATAGCGGCCACGTCCTCCAGGGGTTGGATCGAGAGAACCCTGTCCTTCCCGGGGATCGAAAGCGCGTGCAAGGCCGCCTCTTCCAGGACGGCCGGCAGCTCCAGAGAGCCCATGCTCTCCGACAGTATGTCCGGGAGCGAATGTTCAGGCATCATGTGACAGCCCCAGCCTCACTTGTGGGTATTGATCCGCATTGTGCATTGGGAAGCGTCCAACCGGGCAATATTGCCCGATCCGGAGACAATCGCTTCGGGCTCTAAGGGCGGTGTCGTCGCCTTGCTGAGTTGAATCAGAGCCGCACAGGGATGCCTTCCGATTGCAGATACTTCTTAAGATCGCGAATGGGGATTTCCCTATAATGAAAAATTGACGCGGCCAGCACCGCATCAGCCTTGGCCTGAACAATCGCGTCCCTGAGGTGCTCCGCCTTCCCGGCCCCGCCCGAGGCTATCACCGGGATCCCCACCATGTCGGCCACAGCCCGGGTCATGGGAATGTCGTACCCGTCCTTGGTTCCGTCGGCATCCATGCTTGTGAGAAGTATTTCTCCCGCTCCCAGGTCCTCGGCCCTCTTGGCCCATTCCAGGCAGTCTATTCCTGTCATTGTGCGGCCGCCATGAATCGAGATCTCGAACCCCGAGGGAGTTCGTCCCGTCTTCTTCGCATCAATGGCCACCACTATGCACTGGCTCCCGAACATTAGCGCGGCCTCGCGCACAATATCGGGATTCTGAACAGCCGCCGTGTTCAGCGAAACTTTGTCTGCTCCCGCGTTGAGAAGATTCCTGATATCCCCCGTGGTCCTAATGCCGCCGCCAACGGTGAGGGGCATGAACACCTCTTCAGCCGTCCGGGCCACCACGTCCAGGATGATCTTTCGCCTCTGGTGCGACGCGGTAATGTCCAGGAATACCAGCTCGTCCGCACCTTCATCGTCGTAGAACCGGGCGTTCTCCACCGGATCCCCTGCGTCCCGAAAGTTCACAAAGTTGACGCCCTTGACCACTCGGCCGTCGTTAACATCCAGGCACGGAATAATTCTTTTAGCGAGCATCTCTCTCTTCCGCCAGCCTTACGGCTTCCTCTAAATCTATGGTTCCCTCGTAGAGGGCTCTGCCTATGATAATGCCGATCACGCCAAGTTTTTCAAGAGGCAAGGCGTGCTCGACATCGGCAAGGGTGGTGACCCCTCCGGACAGTATAACAGGCACTGTGGTGCTCGCGGCAAATTCACGCGTCGCTGCGATATTCGGCCCCTGCATCATCCCGTCTCTCTCTATGTCCGTGTAGATGAAGCAGGCCGGGCCGGCCGGAGCCAACCGTGCAGCTAAATCCGAGGCCATGAAATTCGTGTGTTCGGTCCATCCCTGGACGGCTACCTGCCCCGCTCTGGCGTCTATGCCGACGGCGATCCTTCCGGGAAACGCCGCCATGAATCTCATTGTCAACTCAGGATCTCTCGCTGCGACCGTACCCAGGATCACGGTGTTAACGCCGAGGTCCAAATATGTTTGAATCGTGGCCTCGTTCCTGATGCCGCCGCCCAGCTGTACAGGAACATCCACGGCCCCGACGATTTCTGCAACGCGTTGAAGATTCTTGGGACTGCCGCCCACCGACCCATCGAGATCCACCACATGGATGCGCGCCGCGCCGAGTTCTTGCCACAGGTGGGCCTGTGCTGCGGGGTTGTCGTTAAAAGTGGTCGAGCAGTCCATTCTTCCCTGTCTCAACCGGACGCAGCTACCGTCTTTGAGGTCAATAGCCGGAATGATGATCATGATGCTTTTCTTGGGATTTGGAATAAAAAAGCCCCCTATGAAGGGGGCTTTCTCTCGGCGGCAAAGCCTTATTATTCAACCGGGAGATAGTATACGAAGGGGGGCCAGGGCACGATGAATCTCCACATGGGGACCGCCACAGGAATCGGGGGCGGTGCGCAGGGATCACCAAAACCGCACAGAGTAGGTGCACATGTCGGTTCCGGATACTGCATCTTGACCTGGATGGCAGTTGTCAGTTTCTTGGGGGCCGCCTTGACCTTGGGCGGCGGAGCACATACTGCCCCCGGAGCACACGCAGGGGGTGCTGCTGCTGGTGCCACCACTGGTTGCGGAGCGGGAATCGCCCCCGTATATGTCCCGGCCCATACCACGCCCGCGGCAGCCACGACGACCAGTATGAATCCGAGAATTCCTAGCTTTTTGACCATACCCTCATCCTCCTTTCGACAAAACTCATTATATCTGCGGATCTCTTTTCACACTCAGACTTCGCGGCAGCCTACTTCGTCACCTTGCACGGCATAGGGGGAGGCGGCGCCATAGGAACGGGGCCACACACGGGTCCACAAGCCGGCCTGATGTAGCTGGCCTTCACGTAGACACAACGGGGCACCTTGTGGGTTTTGCAGCAGGGATCCGGGAACGTATCGAAATGCTCGTTCTTGATCTCTGTCACAGGAACCAGCCACTCATAGCGGCCAGTGCCGATTGATGCCGGATAAGTCTG
>Ga0172375_10001385_pt1 | contig 39054 bp, 33 predicted proteins | sample LakKiv1m_FD_114537 | JGI IMG/M metagenome (GOLD analysis project Ga0172375, IMG submission 114537) | Freshwater microbial communities from Kabuno Bay, South-Kivu, Congo - kab_092012_11.1m | ecosystem: Environmental > Aquatic > Freshwater > Lake | place: Democratic Republic of the Congo... | reverse complement strand
TTCGTTCATTATTGTTTAAAGAGTATGAACTAAAGGAGATAAACGATTTTTTTACTTTCCGGATTGTATTAAAAAGGATAGAGGATGCAGCAGCCGCTAAAGATGTTATTGAGGCAGTTTTTAAGGCTCAAGGAGGCAGTCAGGTAGGAAATGTTGAGCGAAAATCAAGATTCAACGGCCATCAATATGATGCGGAGCATTTATTATATCAGGATGCATCAAGAAGGTCGTATGAATTCATTATTCTTCCTACAATTTTTGACCATCGCGCCGAACGCGTAGGAACCGGGGCGCATTGGATATTTATTGCCCTGAAATATGAATATTTAAAAGGCCAACTTTTTGTTGAGGATAAAGTGGAGTTGGTAGGAAATATATTTTCTGACTTTGCGCTGCTTTATCAATCAATCGCAGAATATGCATATCCGTCTGTTTTATTATATGACCCGTCGAAACAAGTGAGTGTTGGTAGTTTTTTGCCTGTGCGGGTTAGGTTAAATGCTATGGCTACGGATGTAATGGCCTTGGCCGAAGTCGACATGCTTAAAGAAGGCTATAGCGGAAGGGTCCGTTTCTATTCTCCCAAAAACCATTTTCCACAGGAGATTCCCCCTCTTTTTGAGACAGATTTTTTTCATAATTATGAGATAGATTTCGACCAAGCTAAAGACGGGTATTTCCGCTATGTCGAAACGGACGATATTTTAATGTTTGAAGAAGGCGAAAAAATTGCTTTTGGGTCGCAAAAAGATAATTTGATAAGAGCGCATTATCGGATGCCGCGTACCTTATTGAAACTTCATCTTTCTCAATATCCGCTTCAGGCAGCTGCTTTAGAATCCAAAGGAAAATTCATTCTTGAAGCCATGATTTTAATAATTGCTGGAGTTATTAAAGAATCTGAAGTGCGGGCAGTATTAGCTAATCATGGAATCGAAGGTAATCTTCTGATTTCTCTGGCTGCAGCGGGTAATACCATAATTCAGGAAATCAGGGAAAGAGCGGATTGTTCGGAAAGAAGGTACAATCTTCCTTTGAATGATTTTAAAGTTCAAATCCTTCCTTTATTATTGGAGTTGTCCGGATTTAAAAATGCCGAGGAGCTGTATAGTTGGGTTGGGCTTATCGCCGATGACGCAAAAGCGGAGATAATGCTTAATGAAGAGGCTTCGTTTATGAATGTCTTTTTAAATGAATCAGTAAGGCAATCATTATGCCGTGATTGGCTGGGCTTAGTGGTGGATATAGATGATACGATTAAGCCCAAAGGTAAGATTGTTATGCCGCTTGAGATATGGGAAGTCTTGAATATTTTGATAATGACCTTTCCTTTATTTTCAATCACAGCTAGAGCGCCATTGAACCCTGACGGTTTTGCGCCATACGAATTTTGGCTGCAGTATATGGATCCTTCTTTGAGAGAAAATGTTTATGTAGCTACCAGTAAATCACTTAATTTAGTTGGTCTTGACCGTCCCGGATTTAAATTATATACAAATGAATTTCTCGGATCATTTAAAGATCTAATACTGGTTATGGCTCTAAGGCGACTAAGCAGCTTTGCAGGAATAAGAATTATTCAGAATGAGCGCGGAATAACATTAGCAGTTCCTTTAGAGCTAGAGCAAAAACTTCCGGAGATAGAACGTCAACTAAATGAAGGGCTAGAAGAGATCGCCGTCCAAATTGGTAATTTACCGCCGCTACAGGTAGGTCCGGCTTTTATTGATCGTATTTTCAGAGAGTGCCTGCTCGATATCCAGCCACGCGGTATGAATAAACTGCTTTCTTTGAATTGGGCGGCAGAAATCATGCAATTACAATATGACTATTTCAATCTAAGCCAAGAAGAGATTATTCGCCGCTTAGTTATTATTGATGATAGCGATATTCATCTTATCGGTTCAGACGGATTTAATGTGGGTAATAATCCGGGCTTAGGGGGTAATTTTGTCGGCTATTATGAACGCGGCAGTTTGTTAATTCTTATGTTGGTGGGGCTTAGAGACAAATATTCCCTAAAGGATATTGAAAGACCTGACCCTGATACATCCAGCCAGCCTTCATATCTTGTTAAAGTTCTGGAAAAACGATTATTTAATGGCAAACCATTTTGGCCCTCAAGGATCGTTTTAAGTCTTTTTGTTGTTCCTCATGAAATCGGGAATTTATTTTTTAACCTATTAATCGGCAGGTATAAATTATTTAATTTTTCCATTAAAGATTTATTCGCGGCTATAAATTACCGCTCCAGGGCCCCGCCTTGTTGGGGAGGGATATTAGTAAATTTCACTCTTTTTGCTTTAAGTATATTGCCCTTAAATTTAGAGATGGCCCCCATAATTTTATTAATCGTAAAAATTATAGGGATAGGAAACCTTATACATGGATTAATAGATTTATATTTTAACCTAAATTTTCAGTTGTATAGTTTTTGGTCAAATCTCATGTATCTTTGGTTTATTGCTGTTATAATAGGGACATCCGGTTTTGGGTCTCCTTCTTTGAAAGACACAGAGCATCCCGATACCGGTGCGGCCCAAATAGTTAGCTATAAAGAAGAAGATAGTCAGGCCTGGGAAGACGCAAACGTTCTTTATAAGCAAATTTTGCATGAAGAAAGAAATGTTTTATTCCGGACAGATATTAAATTTGCCGACCTGGTTTTCCTGCTAAATCAGTTTAGGAAAGAAGATGGGCAGTTGCCTGAACCTTTCGTCAGGCAGGCGTGTATTTTAATGCTGGGAAAAGATTTCAACAGCCAGTCAAAGCTTGTTTTAAGAAATGCATTGCAAGACTATGATTCCGACGTTCGGGCAGTAGCAGCGATTACATTGGCTAATAATTATGATCAGGCTGGCATTTTTTCTTTGAATACCGTAAATTTCTCTAATCCTGAATTCGTTAATTTTTCCCGGGAGGAGGCAATCCTTAGTTTACAAGGAATAGACCTGCCTGAGGTAACTAGTTTTCTGCTTAGAGGCGTTCAAGATTCAAATCGTTTTATCCGCCTTTCGGCCACAAAAGCATTGGCCGGCAAATCAAGCCAGCCAGAAGTAAGAAATGCATTGATAGTTTTATTAAAAGATCCACAGCCTTTAATACAGGAGCAAGCAGCTTTAAATTTATTTGGAGTAAACGACCTTGCCGTAAATAATGCATTGCTTTCAAGTTTTTCGGATAGTGATATATTGGTGCAAAGAGCAGCGATTTTATCTGTTGCTCCCCAAGCTGATTTAAAAATAATCGAGGCAATCAAGCCATTCTTGTTTAATTCAAACAGCACTCTTCGACAGGCTGCTATACAAGCTCTTACTTCAAGATTAGACGATTTTCCGCAAAATTTGGATTTAATTACAGCTCTATTGTCTGATCCGCAAGAAAGTGTTCGCTTAACCGTTGTTGCTTCATTAGGCCCAAGCATAGATAAATACCCTCAATTACAGCCTCATTTTCAGAAAATATTTAACGATTCGTCCCAGTTTCTAGAGCTGCGAAGCGCTTCGCTAGTTTATTTATCTAGGGTAAATTCTCCGGAGACTAGAACTTTACTAGTTAAAAATATTTCAAATAGCGATTGGCAGATTCGCCAGGCTGCGGCGCTTGGATTAGGTAATTTTAAGGCACCCGAAACCGCGGATATACTTATGCCTTTAACCAGGGATTCTGAATGGCAGGTGAGGGAAGCGGCGGTAAGTTCACTTACTTATTATATAAATAATATAGAAGTGCAGAAGCAATTTAATTATTTATTAAGCTATGAGCCAAGCCCCTTGGTCAGGATTAAGATTGCTAATAGCCTGGCAGGTATTAGTCCGACGCAACCTGCTGCTTATACCATGTCTGGCCAAGCTTCGAGTGATCCGGATCAGCGCGTGGTGCAAGCAGCGCTTATATCTTTTGGCACAAGGCCAGGCACTCCTTTATTATATTTAAGCCTTTTGAATGGAATTAATAGCCCGGATTTAGAAACGCGAAGGCTTACTGTTGATGTGTTCGGCCCGCAAATAGCCACGCGAAGCGAATACTTGGATCAGTTTTTACATTTTGCTGAAAAAACTTCTTTGCCTCCAGAGATTCGCGGAAAAGTATTAGTTTATTTATCGCAAACCGATAATCCCGCAGTAAGGACCTTATTGGTTAAAAATTTAAATAATAGCGAATGGGAGCTTCGCCAAGCCGCCGCGTTTGGTTTGGGTAGCTTAAAAAGCCAGGATGTTCCGAGCTTGCTTCAACCCTTAACCCAAGATCCTTCCTGGCAGGTCAGGCAAGCCGCTGCTTTTTCTCTTGGAAATTTTAACCAACCGCAGAGTATGGATTACCTTAAACCGCTGGTCAGCGATGATAACTGGCAGGTCAGGCTGGCCGCGGTCAATTCATTCTCGGCTTTTAACGACCCGCTGATTATCGAAACCTTAAGCCCCAGATTGCAGGATCCTTCCTGGCAGATTAGATATTCCTCGGTTCAAAATATAGGCAGGTTTGAAGTGTCCCAGGTTTCAGATATGTTTCTTCGAATGCTACAGGATCCCTCGCCCATTATACGACAGGCAGTAGCAGAGCATTTAGGCGTGAGAGTTAGAGAAGATTCATTCGTTATCGAGCCGTTAATTAATGCTTTAAAGAATGACTTAGATTCTGGAGTACGCCAGATTGCCGCCTTTTCTTTGCTATCGGCCGAGCCGAAAGACGTTGAGTCTGTAAAGCCATTAATTCAGCAAAATACTACTACTGTTGTAGTATTGATACCAGGAGTTTACAATATTATTCAGAAATCGGGAGAGCATGGTAGAGATTTAGCTCAAGATAGCACAAATGATTGGCAGTTAAGGAGAATATTTGAATTAGGAGGAGTTAGGGTCATCGAACATAGGTGGTCAGGTAAATATGAGGATATCTCTAAAGCACAAGAAGATTTGGACGATAGAATGATAGAAGCTCTCCATTTGGCAGGTGAAAATGGTAAAGTTTTAACAATTATGCATAGTGCAGGAAACTGGGTTGGCCAACGATTGGGTTCAAAAGGTTTAGATACTGAAGTACAAGAAGCAATTAAAGCAGGCAGAATCAACCTGATTAGTTTAAACTCTCCTTCAGGTTATAATTTTGCTGAGATAGATGGTAATTGGCAGAACATAGTATCTATTACTGATCCTATTGCTTTTGGATCTTCGTTTTCTAATATGAAAATTGTAAAAATTCCATTTCAACCCGTTTTCTTTCTTCCAGTAGTTGTTCCTAACGAACACAATATTTTCTACGGTTTACTCCCAGGAATCCATGGTGGCCATGAAGATGCAAGAGTTATCTCAAACGTGATCAATCAGTCGTTTTCTCAGTTATATATGCCTCAATTAGAAAAAATGATTATTAAGCAGGATGTTTCAAGCTGGAGATATTTTCCTACACAAGGTTCTTGGCCAGGTCAGTATGATTTTGGTAGCGTAGCTCCTCCAGGTTATTGGTTGCAAGATCAGATTAATCCAGTGGATCTTTTTAATCTTCGTTCACCATTAGAAACCTACAGTGTTCCTCAATATAATTATTCAGTTTTTCAGCAACCAATGATTGATTTATCAAAGTACCAAACTTCTCCTGAGATTCTTTTTAGTTTACAGTCACCAATCAATAGTTATCAACCACCAATAAATATTCAACAAATGCCAATTTATAATTTTCCAGATTTATCTAATTTAAAATAGGAGAAAGAATGAAAAATACATTTGGTTTATGGGTCTTTTTAATAGGGATGATATTCACAGATTTTCTTTCATTAGTTTTATTATTTTTTGCATTTATAATGCCCGCTCAGGCATTTTCCTATTTTATTATATTCAAGCTTGTAATGGCTATGTTATCGCTATTATTAATTATTTCGATTTTTGGGATCTGTTACTTTAAAAAATGGGGTTACTATTTATTTATAGCAATTACTATATTATTAAATCTTTTTCTAGGATTATATTTGCTAATGGTACCCATTCTTAGCATTATTTTAATTATTTTTTTATCATGTTTTTTATTCCATTTTTCTAAATCAAATGTTAATAAACTTTATAGTTAGCAGGTAGTAAACATGAGCATATTTAGAAAAATTTTTATGATTTTATTAATAGTGATAATTTCTTTTTATGCATTTTACTTTTTAGTTGTTTATAGCGATTTAGTTTTATCAGGTTTGGCTAAGAAAAAACTAAGTTGGGCAATAATTTATTCACCACAGGCACTTTATATTAAAGCAATAGAATTACCTTCCGGAAAAACAAAAATTTTGTATTCTGTTCCTCGAAATCAAGAAAGATATTTAGCTTCCGTTCTCAACCCTTCATTCTCACCTGATGGAAGAAAAATAGTCTTTAGTAGACGAGATGACCCAAGAGTGGGTCGTAGATATAAACTTTGGATTATGAATTCAGATGGTACTGATATGGAAAAAATTTTTGGAGTATATGATCGGGATTTATTTTCACCATCTTTTTCACCGGATGGAAAGAAAATATCTTTTATTTCACGCAATTCGGAAAGAGGAGGACAAGGAGAATTATATATAATCGGGGTAGGTAATATAAGCTCTATCGATTTAATTAGCAATATTTTACCCTCTTTAACTAGTCAAGTAACTTGGTTACCAGATAGTAAAATTTTTTTAGCTCAGAAGAGTTATTTAGTAAATCCTTAGGAGTAGGTATTCGCGCAGAGGTGGATCGAGGGGGAATTTATATCGTCGATATTGCTGATAAAAGCTGTCGAAAGGTTGTGGAAATAGCAACAGAGTCCTCAGTATCACGGACGGGAAGAAATTAGCTTATGAAGGGGAAAAGGGGTATTACGTAGGCGAGTTAACTAGTGATGGATACCTTTACAACAGCCAATTAATTGTTCCTTACAAAAAACTATTTATAGGATATGGCGGGTCTTTACCGATAAGGTGGTTACCTGATAGCAAATACTTAGTTTATGCTAAGGAGATCTGGCCGGGTAAAGCCGGCTTTTATGTTATTGAGGCGAATAATCCTAAGAAAAAATTAGGATCGGTACTGATTATATGCCTATTCTTGGAATGTCCTAGGCTAAAAATGAATAAATCAAACTTATTTTTAATCGTAACTATCGGCGGGAGATTAAGTTAAAAAGATATTGATTCAAAAAATCATTTGACATTTTAAAAATTTATGGCATTCTTAATAAATTTGCAATTCCATAACTTATTGACCCGTAATAGCTTAAAAGAAAGATATTTGAAAAAATATTTAATTTTTTTCTTGATTTTTCTAAAATAATAGGTGATAATGTTTTGTAACTTAAAATGTTTCAGCAGGTTAGAACTAACCTACCAGCCAGTTAGCTGGAGAGATCAGAATGGATGAGCGTCGTTTTAAGCCCAGGTGGCTTATCAATCAACGCGCTGAACTGATTGCGGATAATGGGGTTAAGCCAATTTCTTGCCTCGTTGAAGATATTAGCCAAGGTGGCATTCGTATTTCCTTAAATAGAAATCTGTTTGATGAGGTTTTCTCAAATTTTAAGCTGACTTTAGCTAATGAATTCGAATTAAGCATCGGCGCCCAGGTTGTTCGCCACGAACAAAAATACGAAAGAAATATCTACGCTCTTTCATTCAACAGGATATCTGATTCCGAAAAAGCAGGAATAGATCATTATGTCAAAGAAAATTTTCGGGACCTGATAGTCAAACATTGGTGGGAGGAAGGAGAGCTAAATGCTGGAGCGTAGAAATCTGGCCAGGTCGCAGGTAAATAAATGCGCGATTCTAAAGCTGGCTGCTAATGATGGCCAGAAAAGCTCGGTTTGGATTAAGCGGGATAAGAGTTCGGATTTATTATGTCAGATTCTAGATATTAACCTTGCCGGCGCTCAGATTATTTTAAATGCAAAATTACCCGGTGATAATGCTCTTAAAATGAAATTGCAGATTGGCGAGGACTCAGAGATTGACGCCAAGGTTTGGGTAACCTGGCATAAGGCAATTAATGGCAGTAACCACTACGGCTTATATTTTAGCGAAATAAAAGATATTGATAAAGAAAAAATCAGTAAATTAATCACTGATATTCATTCTCATGATTATGCGGGATACCAGCCTTCCGATAACAGTGAGATCCAGGAAACGAAAGGGGGTGAAGTGGTGGATGATTATCGGATTTTCGAAAGGTTCAAAAGAGAATTTTCTGTGCGTTATATCGGTTTAGACGGAAAAGAATGTACAGCGCAGACTGTTGATGTGAGTGCAAAGGGGCTTGGTTTATCTACAAACCAAAGATTGGATTCTCAGTCTCCTTTGGAGATTTGGTTGAATGTTCCCGGCTCAACTGATCCGCTCTATACTAGGGGTCAGGTGGTATGGACTAAGACTAGCGGGACAAAAGGCTGGCACTCAGGAATTGAACTGGAAAGGGCTGATCTGATGGGAATCTCCCGTTTGTTGCGCGCTTGATCGAACCAGAACAAAAAACTTGACCTTATAATTAAAATATGTTAAATTCTTATACTACGTCTTTCTACCATCTATTCCTAAGGGATAAACTCCCACAACAAGCGGAAGGAGCTTAAAAGATGTTATTTAAGAACGTGCTTTTGTCTGTTTTTCTCTGTTTTACAATTCTTGGTTGTTCAGGCTCTGGCAGTGATTCTAAATCAGGAATAACTGTTTGGCATTGGATGACTGATCGTGATAGCTCCTTTCAAGAGTTAGGGAAAAGATATGAAGCTTTAACCGGAACAAAAGTAAACTTTGAACTTTACGCTCCCTCCGACGCATATTCTCAAAAAATCCGCGCTGCCGGCCAAGGAACCAACCTCCCTGATATCTTCGGTATTTTAGGAGAAAAGAGGGATTTTGCCTCTTTTATTAAAGCCGGACATATTCTGGATCTTACCTCTTATATGGAGGCTAACAACAATAGCTGGAAAAACAGCTTCTTTGCCAAAGCTTTGGCAGTCAATGAATTTGGCGCCGGGAATACATACGGGATTAAGCCTGGAATTTTCGGCGCGCCGATAGACGTTATGACCATTCAAATGGTTTATAACAAAAAACTTTTTTCCCAATTAGGTTTAAACCCCAACCAGCCGCCCAAAACTCTCAAGGATTTTTTAGAAATCGGCCCTAAAGTAAAGGCTGCCGGGATGCAGGGGTTGGTTTCCGGATGGGGAGAGGTTTGGCTGATTGATTGCCTGGCGAATAATTATGCTTTTAACATTATGGGTAAAGAAAAAGTACTGGCCACTATCAGAGGCGAGGTTGCTTATACTGATCCCGACTGGATCAAAGTATTGACTGTATTTAAGGATATGAAAGAATCAGGCATCCTGGCCCAGGGGATTGTTACGATGATTAATAAAAGCGCCGAGCAGTTATTCGCAAATGAAAAAGCGGTATTTGCTTTTAACGGCTCCTGGTGTGTAAATGTATATAAAGGAATGAACCCTAATCTTGAATACGGCGCAATGCTTCCGCCGGTAGCTTCTGAAAAATACCCTATGGCTATCTGGGGCGGAGCGGGTTCTTCTTTTATGGTAAATGCCCGTTCTAAAAACAAGGAAGAGGCGGTTAAATTCCTTACCTGGCTGACCAGCCAGGAACAGCAGGCATATCTTGCTCAGGCCACGAACAACCTGCCTGCTAACAAAAGCAGCCTATCTAGAATTCCTGATATTCTCGCACAGTTCTCTCGCGGAGTTGATAACGCAACTCATCCCAATGTCTGGGGGGTTTCGGAGTTTTCTCTGGTGATTGAAGCTCTTGACCGGGGAATACAATCGATTATTATCGGAGAAAAAACCCCGGAGCAGGTAGCTAGCGAAGTCCAGAAGATCAAGGAACGCGAGATGGCCAAGAAAAAATATTAATTCTCTCTTTTATTAAAAATTTCGGTAATTTAATAAAATAAAAGGGAAGGTGTAGTATGAAGTTAAAAAATACTTTAGAAAACTATATTTTTATCCTGCCGGCGGTATCAATATTTGCCGTATTCTACGTTATTCCTTTTGTCTGGGTTTTTCAATTAGGGCTCTATGAATGGGATGGAATTTCTTTTACCAGGGTTTTCGTAGGCCTGCAAAATTTCAAAGAAATATTCCTGCAAGACAAAAACTGGTGGCAATCGATTTGGAACGCAGGTTATATCACTTTGATTGCTTTGACCTTCCAAAATATATTAGCCTTCATGCTGGCCTGGGCCTGCGACCGTGAAATAAAAATGAAAAATTTTTACCGGGTTATTTTCTTTATTCCTCCGGTATTATCGGAAGTTGTTGTCGGTATGGCTTGGCGTTTTATCATCAATGACATTGACGGAGCCAATGTAATTAACCGCACTCTTGTTCAGATGGGCTTAGGGCAGTTTGCTCATAATTGGTTGTCAGATCCGAATACGGCGCTTACTACTGTTGCAGTAATTCACTGCTGGAAGGGTTTTGGCTGGGGTTTCCTTATATTTTTAGCCGGACTCCAGACTATCCCGCGCGAACTTTATGAAGCTGCCCGCGTTGACGGAGCAAGCGCCTGGCAGTCATTTAGGAAGATAACCATACCCTTAATGATTCCGGTTATGGTATTGGTTGCCATTCTTACAGTGCTGGGGACGATGCAAGTATTCGTACTGATTGTAAGCCTTGTGGGAGGAGAATTCGCCGGGCATACTTCGGTTCCGGTATTAAGGATTCTTGCCTCTATGCGCGGTTCAAGTCGCTTTGGTTATGCCTGCGCCCAGGGAATTACTTTCGGGATGATTTTAATTATAATATCGTTTATTCAATACCGTTTCTCCAAGAAGGGCCAGTAAGATTAAATAACCCTATTTCCCGATTGCCTGCGAAACAGTTTCGGAACTTTTGAGATAAAAATTTTGTCTAAGGTATTGAGGGAACTCTAGAATAAAAGAAAGGGCGATAAAAGTTGAAAAACGCGCTTTATTACAAAAGTAAGAATATCGCGGCCAATACGCTGATTCATCTCTTTCTGATTAGCGTCGCAATAACCTGCCTTTATCCGCTTTTGTGGATGATTTCTTCCAGCCTTAAAACCCAGGATATGATCTTTAAAGATATTTCGCTGATTCCCCACCAGTTCCGGCTGGAAAATTATGTTTTGGCCTGGAGAGAGGGAGGGTTCGGGCGCAACTTTTTTAACAGCATTATTTACACTGTTTCGGTTGTTTTCGGGATAGTGATTATTTCTTCGATGGCCGCTTATGCTTTTAGCCGCCTGCGTTTTATAGGAAGTAAATTTTTATTCATTATTTTTATGGCGGCCATGATGATTCCCATACCGGGTAGCTTTGTCGCGCTTTATGTTTTATTGAATAAACTTCATTTGAGAAACACTCCTATTGGCTACATCTTGTGCATGATTAACGTTGGGCTTTCAACCAGTATTTTTCTGCTTAAAACATTTTTCGATAAGATGCCCAAAGAGCTAGAAGATGCTGCTCGTATTGACGGCTGCTCCAAAATCGGGATCTGGTGGCATGTCGCTTTGCCTTTGGCTAAGCCGGTTCTGGCCGTGGTAATTGTGTTTAATGCCCTGGCAGTTTGGAATGAATATATATTAGCGCTGATTATTTTCGATAACCGTAAATATATGCCTCTTCAGGTTGCTTTGCAATCTTTCCAGGGAGAGTTCGTCACCAACTATCCGTTATTAATGGCGGGGCTAACCATTACTGCCTTACCTATTATTTTAGTATATCTGTTTATGCAGAAATACATTATTAAAGGAGTCACTCAAGGGGCGATAGTAGGATAAAATGAAACTAAAGCTTGTAAAATTAATTCTAATTTTGATTGCTGCTTGGTTCGGAATTTCTTCGGCGGCAGAGCCCGTGCCTGCCGAAAAGGTAAAAGCATCCGGACAAACAGAGGTGAGCGCAAAACCAGCGCCGGCTGAAAAACCATCTAGCGGCGAGATTACTACTAAAGCCTGGATCGCTCACGGTAAACGCGATATAGAGGCCACCCAAAAATACACTCAGGAATGCATTGATTTATATAAGGAGCAGGCAGAGAAACAGCAGGCTTCCCTGACTGCTTTACCAAAAAGTAAAAAAGACATCGAAGCCGTTGCCGCATTAAATGATGTGGCTACCTGTTATTTTATCCAGGCGGAAAGCCTGATGCGCCAGGAAAAGAATGAAGAAGCCAAGAAAAAATTTAAAATAATTATCGATAAATATTCATACGGCCAGGGTTGGGATCCGCGAGGCTGGTTTTGGTCGATCAGGCTTGCTTCCGAGCAAAGTATTAAAAAAATCGAGACCGGTACTATTGAAATCGAAGTCAAGAAAAAAGTAAGTCAGAAACCGACTAAATTGGTTATTGCCGATTTCGGCGCGGAAGAATTCGTTGATTATAACAAATATGGCCAGTTTCAGGATATCGGCACAAAAGATTATAAATACATAATTACTGATCAGGCTGGGCTTATGGCTGCGGTGGGAGAAGGGATATTCCCGAACACTAGTTCAGTCAGGAAAGATCCGATTTTTAAGCAGGTGATCAAGGAGAAACGCCTAGAAGGTGATGCTTGGGATTTTCTCTATTCTCCGGATATGGAAGCTGCGTTTGTAAAATGGGCTACCTCTAGCGAACCGCAAGGGGTTAAACTATTTGGTACGGCCCTGGTTCTTGAAAAAGCCGGTTTGATTACTCAGGCGGTAAAATGCTACTATGCTATTGTCGTCCATTTTCCGGGAAGCTACGGTTGGACCTATTGGCATACCCCTTGGTATGTCGGACAAGCTGCTATTGCCAAAATAAATTTTCTTTTAAAGCGTAATCCCCAATTAGGCTATAAGTTAGAAGGAGCCAAAATTGATATAATCAACGGTTTTGATAATGATATTATCAATGATACTGCAATTACCGATCCCGGAAAATTTGTTAAGATTAATTTCGCCGAAGAAGCGGCCAAGCCAAAGCCTTCCGCAAGTAACTTAAAAATTGTAAAAGAAGTCGGTAAAGGAAAAGTCCGGCTGGTGCAATATGAGAATGATGATTGGCAGCTTTTGGTTGACGGCATTCCATATATTATTAAAGGCATAACTTATGCTCCGACTAAAGTCGGCCAGTCTCCCGATGAAGGCACTCTGGGAAACTGGATGGAAGAAGATTTTAATAAAAACGGGAAAATCGACGGCCCATTTGATTCTTTCGTAGATAAAAACAGGAATAATTTACAGGACCCTGATGAACCTGCCGTGGGCGATTTTAAACTGATGCAGGATATGGGGGTAAATACAATTCGGCTTTATCATCATCCTTTAAAGGTTAATAAAGAATTGATGCGCAAGATGTATGAAGATAATGGAATACGGGTTATCATGGGCGATTTCCTGGGTAAATATGCCATTGGCTCGGGAGCTTCCTGGAACCCGGGCACCGATTATAATAATGAAGAGCATAAAAAGAAGATGATCGAATCGGTCAAAAAAATGGTCAATGAATTTAAAGACGAGCCCTATATTTTGTTCTGGCTTCTGGGTAATGAGAATGTTTATGGTTATGCCTGCAATGCCAATGAAGAGCCGGAGGCATTCTTTAAATTTGCCAATGAAGTCGCCAAAACTATTAAGTCAATTGACCCCAACCACCCTGTGGCTATATGCAGCGGAGATATTTTATTCCTGGATAAATTTGGTAAAAATACGCCGGACATAGATATTTTTGGTACTAACGCTTACCGCGGAGAATACGGATTTGGTGCTTTCTGGAGGCAGGTAAAGGAAATCGCAGGTAGGCCGGCTTTTATTACTGAATTCGGTTGTCCTTCTTATACGGATGGAAAGTCTGTTGATGAAGCCGAAGAGCTCCAGGCGCAGTATCATTTTGGTTCTTGGGAGGATATTCAAAACAATATGGCTTTTAACGGAGGATATGGCACTGCTTTGGGCGGCGTAATTTTCGAATGGCTTGATGAGTGGTGGAAAGGTTATGAACCGGCGATTCATGATACCAAGGGGCTTTGGGCCGGGCCGTTTCCCGACGGATATATGCATGAAGAGTGGCTTGGTTTAAGCGGACAGGGCGACGGGAAAGCCAGCCCGTTTCTAAGGCAATTAAGGAAATCGTATTATATGTACCAAAGAAAGTTTAAATAGAAAGGGGAGGTGTGTATGAAGAGGCTAATAATGGTAATGTTGGCTTTAACTCTTTTTGTTCCGGCATTTGCCGCTACTGAAGAAAAAGCCGCAGGCCCTAAGGAGTTTATGGTTTACTTGGATAAAAATGCCAAAGATAACCATTTTATTCCTTCAGGCTGGATGGGTGATTACGGCGACATTAAAATGAATGATCAGGCAGCTGATAACCCGCATGCGGGTACAACTAGCATTCAATTCATTTACAGCGCTAAAAAAGCACAGAACCAGGGTTGGGCAGGTATATATTGGCAAAACCCGTCGAACAACTGGGGCAACAAAAAAGGCGGTTTCGATCTGACCGGAATGACCAAGGTTACTTTCTGGGCCCGCGGAGCAAAAGGCGGAGAGATTCTTCAGAAAGTAATGGTTGGCGGCATCAAGGGGACATATCCCGATACAGTTTCGGTTGAAATGGGCCCGATTGAATTAACGGCTGATTGGAAACAGTATACGATTAATTTAGTTGGCAAGGATCTTTCTTATGTCAACGGTGGTTTCGGCTGGACCGTAACCGCGGATTTAAATCCCGAGGGATGTACTTTTTATATCGATGATATAAAATATGAAGCAGACTCGGATTTAAAACCTGAATCAAAGAAACAAGAGGATATGCCATTCTATATTTATGCTGACCGCTCAACCGCCAAGAATCATTTTATACCCAGCGGTTGGATGGGTGATTACGGTGACATAAAATATGATGGTTCTTCGAAAGAAGATGCTTATTTAGGCGATACTTGCATCAAAATAATTTACAGCGGTCAAGGAACTCAGGGAGCCCGTTGGGCAGGAATCTTCTGGCAGAACCCGGCGAACAACTGGGGTTCCGTTGATGCAGGTTTTGATCTTTCTAAAACCACCAAACTTACCTTCTGGGCCCGCGGAGCAAAAGGCGGCGAACGCATAGAAGAGTTTAAGGTTGGCGGGATAATGGGAGAGTTTTCGGATTCAGATAGCGCGACTATTGGTCCGGTAATCCTGAATAAAGAATGGACGCAATACACTATAGACCTTAAAGGCAAAGATATGTCTTATGTTATAGGAGGTTTTGCCTGGTCTACAAATGTTGACAACAACCCGGAAGGCGCTACATTCTATCTGGATGAAATTAAATTCGAATAAAAAAACCAGGGACGGTTCTCAACTCAAAGCAGAACCGTCCCCTAAAAAGGGACAGTTTACCTTTGGTTTGAGAACCGTCCCTAAAGTTAGGGCTACAGGTTACAAGCGTATCTTGCTTGTAGCCTGTAGCCTTTTGCTTATATTGGTATTGTCCGAATGCCGGACAAAAAAAGGCGTCTTTATAAAAAAATTAAAGAATCAGCATTATTCCTTGATAGTCGACGGTAGGAAATATATCGTTAAAGGAGTCTGTTATAATCCTATTCCCATCGGCGCTAACCATGAATATAATTGGTGGGCCGATCCTAATAAGCCCTGGATTAAAGACGGAAAACTTATGAAAGAGATGGGTATTAATACTATCCGTCTTTACCAGTCGCATGAAAACTCTGAGAATGTAAAACAGGTAATCAGGGATTTATATAATTTATACGGTATTCGTACGCTGATGGGAGATTGGCTGGGGTTTTGGGAATATCCCTGTCCTTTCTACGGGGATGAAAAATTTCAGGAGAAAATAACGAATCAAATATTAGAGATGGTTAAGCTTTATAAAGATGAGCCCGGGGTACTGGGATGGATTCTGGGTAACGAGAATAATTATTCCTGCCTTGGCCAGGTAAATCCATGGTCTACCCCTGAAGTGGACCTTGAACCGGATCCGCAGAAACAGAAAAAGATGCGCGCTCAGATTTACTACTCTTTTATCAACGATATTTCAAAAGCAGTACATAAAATAGATCCTGATCATCCCGTTGGGCTCGGTAACGGAGAGTTAATTGGCCTAGATTCTGCTAATCAATTTTGCCAAGATGTCGATTTTGTGGCCTGTATAATCTATCGGGGAAAAACTTTTGGCAACCTTTTTAGGTCGCTGAGGATGACTTTTGATAAACCGATACTTTTAGCAGAGTTTGGCGCCGATTGTTATGACGCTTACTTAAAAAAAGAAGATCAGAACATGCAGGCATTTTTCCTCGAACAGCAATGGAACCAAATCTATGAAAACTTGGGGGGCAAGAAAAACGGCGAGGGAAATTGCCTTGGTGGCACTATTTTTGAATGGACTGATGAATGGTGGAAACATACGCAGGATAGCCCGGACAGCTGGAAAGAGCATGATACTGGCGCCGGCTGGAGCAGCGGGAGTTATTATTTTGATATTCGGGCTGAAAAGAACATGAATATGAACGAGGAATGGTTTGGTATAGTCGCCTTGAGCCCGGAATTGGAAAATGGGATAAACAAAAGGATACCCCGCAAAGCATATTATGTTTTACGCGAATTCTGGAAAAAACCGGTCATAAAAAAAGCCCGTAATAACAAAGCTAAATAGGGGGGAGTATGTTTTTTTTAAGGTTTATAGTTTTATTCGCGATTCTGACAATTCCTGTTTCTGTTTTTTCAGAAGAATCCGGTTGTCCCGATGTTGAATCCTTAAAGTCAAAGTATTTCGAAAACAACCAATATAATGAATTTATTGAGGAGCTAAACAACTATAAAAGCAAAGACAAATTCATCCGTCCCTGCCTTGATTATTATAAAGCCTTAGGCCGCTACAAGCAGCTTAGCTACCTGGAAGAGAAGCAATTGTGGGATGATTATTTTGCTAACGGTAATTCTTACCGGGAACAAATAGTCGAAAATTCGAAGAAGGTTATAAGCCAGGTTGAAAGCGGCAACCCTTTAAAAATAAAGAGCATGCTTTTGCTTTGGCAGTTTCACCGTAACCAGCAGGATGCTTTCCACGAACAGGCCCTGGCTGATTTGATGTCGGAATTAAATGTTTACGGCAAAAACAAATCCGGCTCGCCTGAATTGATCAAGGAGGTCGCTGACAAGCTTCTTGCCAATGAAGAAAAACAAAACGCCCGCCTGGCCTATAAACTTTATGTCAATAAACTTGTTGAAGGCAAATTAACCGACGCAGAGCTTGAGAAAACTGCCGCTGGTTTTTATAAAGACGGCAACCTGGAATTAGCTATGAGCGTTTACGATATTTATATCGATAGAATTTCCAAGGCTTTACCTTCCGAAAAACTTTCGGCTAAACTTTTCGAAATAGCCAGCCTTTTTGTCTATAAGCCTAAGGGCTTATTTGACATGGATTATGCAGAAAAAATATACTCAAGGCTAGAAAGTTTAGGGATCAAGGATACTTTTAACAAAGAAACTCTTTACTTAAGAGCATTTAACCTGGAAAAGCTTAAGAAATACGAAGAAGCGGCTAAATTTTACCAGCAATTGGTGGATCTTTTTCCGGATACATCTCGCTACGATGAAGCTGTTTATAAAATAGCCATGATTAATGCTTACGGTTTAGCAAATCCCGCCGAAGCAAAAAAATATTTTGAAAGTTTGACCTCTAAAGCAGAGCTTAGCCCACAGGGAATTAGAAGTTTTTATCATCTGGGATTGATTTCGCAATGGGCCGGGGATAAGGAAAGCGCCAAGAATAATTATGATCTGTTATTGAAGAATGCCGAAGGGTATCCTTTGCTAGTTGCGCAGACCCAGGAAAGAATTAAAGAAATCGAAGAGAACAGGGAAATAAGTTATAACCTAAAGACTTTTCTTGACCTTTCTTTAAAGAAAGATGCCGCCCTTCTTGAATCAAACCAGCTTGATCTGAAATCTTCCAGTTATGTGTTAGAAAAAGCCCAGAATTTTAGCGCTTCTTCCTTGGTAAATATGCCGCAAAGCGGATGTAATCAGGTCCAATTGCAATATCTCTGGAGTGGTGATCTAGGCGGGGCAAGCCCTAAAGTTGAAGAGCCAAGCTTCGAAGGCAGCTATCCCGATCTTGGCACTAAAGAGATAAACCTGGTTGTAGTTTCACCCACCGGCATTGTAGACCGCTCGTTTATAATGAACGATGTCTATTAATTGCTGAAAACACTTGACTTAAGCCTCCTTTAGTAGTATAAATAAGAAAAATAATCCGAACTTTTATAAAGTAAAAATTTCCATGCAATCTTTTGATCTACAAAAAGAAACTTTCAGCGAAAAAGAGAAACGTAATATTGAAATCCTGGGGATTTTGAGAAGGCGCGGGCCGGTAAGCCGGTCAGATATTTCTCAAGAACTGGGGATAAATGTAGTAAGTATTTCTAATTACGTTGATGATTTTATAAAATGTAATTTAGTTTATGAAAAAGAGCTGGATGTTTCAGAAGGTGGGCGAAGGCCGGTACTTTTAGATTTAAATCCTAAAGCCGGTTATGCTATTGGCGTTGGATTAAACCTGATTAACATGGTCGGTTTATTGGTTGATCTGGACGGTAATATCATCACCAAGACCCAGATTGCCCGGCCGCAAGCTTCGGTAAAAGAAGTTTCTGAATGTTTATTGGAAATTGTCCGCGAGATTTTAAGGCGCTCTAAGGGCTACGTTGAAAATATTAAAGGCATAGGAGTCGGAGTCGCCGGTTTAATAAATAAGAAAGACGGTTCGATCCATTGGCCGCAAAAGATGGATCATTATTATACTTATGCGTCGGTAGACTTGCCCTTAAAGGGCTTGATGGAAAAAGAATTTAACCTGCCGGCGTTGATCGAAAATGACGCAACTAGCGCATGTTTCGGCGAACAGTGGTTAAGCCTCGAAGATTATAAGAACGTAATTTACATGTTTTCCGGAGTCGGCTGCGGGATAATGATTAACGGTGAACTTTACCGCGGAAGCGACGGATATGCAGGGGAAACAAGTATTTATAATTATAAAGAACAGGATCTTTTTGATTGCGAAATAGGTTCCCCATGTTTCATCAAGCGTTGGGATATGGATATGGGGATGGTCAATGAATTAAAATCGCTTCTTTTAAAAGAAAAAACAAAAGCAGTTGAATTCTTTAAGGCCGCTTCTACGGATATGGAAGGCCTTGATTTAAAGCATATATTTACCGCCGGCCGCTTAAAGAATGAATTGGCCCTGCAAGTTTTGGACAGGGCGGCAAAAAGACTGGGGATAAAAATCGCTTATCTGGCTAATCTTCTTAATCCCCAAATAGTAGTTATTGGCGGGGGGTTCGAAGAATCAGGGGAAGAATTTTTAAATAAAGTAAGAAGCACAGTTGCAGCCTGGTCTTTCAGGGAAATTACCAGTGGCCTAAAAATAGTCTATTCTCAGTTAAGGGAAAATGCCGTAGCCATGGGCGCGGCAAGCTTAGTCTTGGAAAAAGTATTCGCCCAATTATAAGGGGGGATTATGAATCAAAAAATGAAATTTATCATTATTGGCCTGGCAGTTTTTTCAGTAATCTGTTTTTTCCTTTTTATCCAGGCAACCGGGCAGCAACAGACTTTGCTTAGAGAAAGCAGTGATTTAAAAGCGGAAAACTCGACACTGAACAATAAAATTAAACAGCTTGAAAACGATCTAAGGCAAAACCAGGGCAGGATTGATGGTTTAAAATCAGAAAGGGATAAAGCTAGCCAGTCTCTTAACGAATTACAGGGTAAGCTTGAGCAGGTTAGCAAAACCAGGGATGAACTAGCTGAAAAGATCAAGCAGCAAAATCATAGGATCCAGCAGGTAAGCACTGCTGTCCAGCAACAGTCATCAACCCCTGTTTTTGAAAATACAGACGCATATTGGGGCTCTATTCTTAAAGATAAGACAGATTTACAAATGCAGTTAGTTACCACCCAGCAGGAATTAAGGAGCTTACAGATAAATAATGAGGCCTTGCAGAGGGAAAAGAGTATTTTAGAAATTGATATGAACAGGCTGGCCAATGAGAAGAAAGACCTTTTAAGGCAGCTTGATTATAACCAGAAGCTTCTAGACAGCATGTCTCAAGAAGTCGTCCGGGAAAGAAATGATAAGGTAGCGATCCAGGATAATTTCAAATCCATTAAATCTGAAAATGAAGTTCTCAGCCGTCAATTAAGAAGCTTGACTAGCCGTAAAGCACTGCTGGATAAAAAGGTCAGGATCTCCAGGAGGGGAAAAATAGCGTAGGAAAACGCTTGAATGAAATGGAAACTATGCTTACCGATAAAATTTCCCAGATTGATTCCCTAAAGAGCGAGCTTGATGCAATCAAAAGCGGAAGATCGTCTTTTGTATCGGACAAGAAAAGGGAGTCTGTGGAACTACCGGCGATAGTAGTAAAATCTTCCCCTGCTTCGGGAAGAGAATCAGCCGAGATACCTGAATTTACCGGCAAAGTTATAGCGGTAAACATCGATAACGATTTTGTGGTAATCGACCTGGGCAGCGCTTCCGGAGTAAAAGTCGGCGATCAGTTTAACGTTTACCGGGCGGGCAAGTTTATCGGCAATATCCTGGTTATCCAAGCCAGGGATAATATTTCAGCTTGTGATATAAAAAGAGTAACTACTTCTATAAAAATAGGCGATAATATTAGGTAGTTTTTCGCTATTTAAAAATAGTTTTAAAAAAATAATGTCACGCAATAAAAAAACTATTTCTAAGAATATCTCCATTGTAGACGTTGCCAAAATAAGCGGTGTTTCTATAGCCACGGTGTCTCGGGTTATCAATAAAATCGGCACAGTCAAAGAATCCAACCGGATAAAAGTAAACAATACAATCAAAAATTTAAAATTTCAGCCGTCAGTCTTCGCTCAGCGCTTGGCAACCGGCAAAAGCAATGTCGTCGCCTTGGTCATCCCGCGTTATGAAGGCGTATTTTATTCCTTCTATGCTTTGGAGCTTATCCGCGGAGTCGGGACGATGTGTGAAGCTTTAAAACTCGACCTGCTTTTGCATTTGACCGACGCGCATAAGCCATTATCATTGCGCGGTGTAAGCGGAATAATTTTTTCAGATATCATCGGAAACCAGGCGCAGTTAGAGGATAGTTTATCCAAGTCAATACCCTGCGTAGTCATTAATTATTATGTAGACGACTTAGAAGTTTCATGTATTGCGATAGACAACGCCGGAGGCGCAGAAAGCGCGGTTAATTACCTTATCGGCCTAGGGCATAAGAAAATAGCCCATATTACCGGCGATGTAATGACCCAGGCGGCAGCTATGCGTTTGAAAGGGTATAAACAGGCGCTTGAGAAAAATCAGATCAGCATAAGAAAAGATTATATTTTTGAAACTGATTATTCCCGCGGACAGGCCAGAAGCGCAGCAGAGAAATTAATTAAATCTCATGATCCTGCAACCGCGGTGTTTGTGGCATCGGATGCTATGGCCCTTGAGGTTATGGCGGTTGCCCGAGAGCTGGGGAAGAATATACCCGATGATTTATCGATTGTAGGTTTTGATGATAATCCTTCCGGGTTGTATGGCCCAGTCGGGCTTACTACAGTGCGCCAGCCGTTAATCAGCATGGCGGAGGAAAGCGTTAAAGAGTTAAACCGCTTGATTATTTCAAAGAAAAACAAGTTAAACAAGATTCTGCTTCCCGCAGAATTGGTTATCCGGGAGTCCTGTAAACCCTTTACTGCCTAAAATTTAGTTTTTTAACCGGTTTACCGGCGGAAGCCTTTAATACAATCAGTAGTATAATTCTCCAAAAATCTATACCACCTGTTGTAAATTTATTTGTTGACAATCCGAAACTGTTTTGTTATATTGCTAATGCTTCTGTATTTATTTAACCTTCCTTTTATTATCGAGGTGAAAAATGGATTTAAAGTTATCTCCCAATGCCGTTAAAGTCCTTGAGCGTAGATACTTACGCAAGGATGAAATGGGCAGGCTCATCGAAACTCCTGAACAGATGTTTACCAGGGTTGCTTCGGCAATCGCCAGCGCGGATAAACAATACGGGATAAGCGAACAGGAGGTAAAGAAACTAGAGGACTCATTTTTTACGATGATGTCGGCCCTCGAGTTTTTGCCAAACTCCCCCTGCTTGATGAATGCGGGAAAGGAGCTTGGGCAGTTATCTGCCTGTTTTACTCTTCCTATCGAAGATTCGATGGAGTCAATATTTGAAACTCTAAAAACTACCAGTTTAATCCATAAATCAGGCGGCGGCACCGGATTTAATTTTTCGAGGTTACGCCCGAAAAATGCGGTGGTTAAAACAACCGGTGGCGTAGCCAGCGGGCCGATATCGTTTATGCGCGTTTATGATGCGGCAACTGAAGCAGTAAAACAGGGAGGTACCCGCAGAGGCGCAAATATGGGGATATTGCGCGTCGACCATCCGGATATTATGGAATTTATTACCTGCAAAGAAAATAACAACCACATCACCAATTTTAATATTTCGGTTGCTATCACCGACGAGTTTATGCAGAGATTGGCAAAAGGCGAAGATTATGATTTAATTGACCCGCATACGCATAAACCGGTCCAGAAGATTAACAGTAAAGACGTTTTTAATTTAATCGTCAAACAAGCCCATAAAAACGGAGAACCGGGGATTATTTTTATCGACCGGATTAATCAATGTAACCCGACTCCTAGGCTGGGCATGATCGAAAGCACCAACCCTTGCGGAGAACAGCCTTTATTGCCTTACGAAAGCTGCGATCTGGGTTCGATAAACTTAGACCAGATGTGTAAAAAAACAGGCAACCGCTGTGAGATTGACTGGAACAGGTTAAAAGAAGTAACGGCCCTGGCAGTGCATTTTCTGGACAATTTAATTGATGTCAATAAATTCCCGCTTCCTGAAATCGAAAAGGCCACCAAGGCTACCCGTAAAGTAGGGTTGGGAGTTATGGGTTGGGCCAGTTTGCTGATCCGGCTTAATATTCCTTATAATAGCGAAGAAGCAGTTGCTTTGGCAGAGAAAGTTATGTCATTTATTTTAGAAACTGCCAATAAAAAATCACTTGAGTTGGGTAAGTCTAAAGGGGTGTTCCCGGCTTTTAAGGGAAGTATTTATGATAAAAAAGACGGCTCAACTAAAATGCGAAATGCCACCCTTACAACAATAGCTCCCACGGGGACAATCAGTATTATTGCCGGGCCCTGTTCAAGCGGGATCGAGCCTTTATTTGCGATATCCTATTACCGTAATGTTATGGATAATGACAAACTGGTTGAAGTTGAGCCTTTATTCGAAGAGGTGGCCCGCCAAAGAGGATTTTACAGCCGTCAGCTGATGGAGAAGATCGCCGAGAGCGCTTCGATAAAAGATATTAAAGAGATCCCTGAGGATCTGCGCAGGATTTTTGTGACCAGCCACGATATCTCTCCGGAATGGCATGTGCGCATGCAGGCAGCTTTCCAGAAATATGTGCATAATGCTACCAGCAAGACAGTCAACTTTCCTCATGAAGCGACTATCGAAGAAGTACGTAAATCATATGTTATGGCCTTTGATTTAAATTGCAAAGGAATTACTATCTACCGGGATAAAAGCCGGGAAGAGCAGGTATTAAATGTGGGTAAGCCTAAAGAAAAACAGGAAGCCAGGTCTATCCATGAGGCAAAAAAAGAAATCGCCCCGCGTCCCCGGCCGGAAGTGATTATCGGTACAACTACGAAGGTGTCGACGGGTTGTGGCAATCTTTATGTGACCATAAATATCGACGAAGACGGAAAACCGTTTGAATTATTTACCCAGATGGGTAAAGCCGGAGGTTGCGCCGCCAGCCAGCTTGAGGCTACTGGACGACTTGTTTCTTTAGCGTTTCGCGCAAATATCGAAGTAAAGTCTATTATCGAACAATTACGTAATATTCGCTGTCCGTCTCCCTCCTGGGAAAAGGGCCAAAGGATATTTTCCTGTGCCGATGCTATTGCCCGCGTTATAGAGCGTCGTCTGGTAAACACTCAACCCGCTGTTATGGTCGGAGCAGAATCGGTAGCTATTCCTATGAAACATTCTCATGATGACCAGCTTCAGATATCGGATTTGGATGAACAGGTAAATATCGTCGGAATGTGCCCTGATTGCGGAGGGGCGCTTCGCCATGAAGAAGGCTGTGTTAAGTGTCACGGCTGCGGTTATTCCAAGTGTTAACTTAGGGACGGTTCTCAACTCAAAGCAAAACTGTCCCCTAAAAATCATAGAAGTTATCCAAGATTCTATCTTTTTTAAAATTATAGCTACTCCATTGATAGTCAAGTATAGAAGAAACTAAAGATGCTCTTATTGGGTTAGATTCAATATATTTAATGCATTCCAATAAATAAGCGTCTTTTTCTATGATTTTACTTTTGAATCTATCCTGCCAAAGATGCCCCACCTTGTTATATTTCAGGTTGAAATACAAGGCATAGCTTAAGTTTAGTCCGCGCATAATCTTATTTAAATGGTCCGGATTATCTACTTCGATGATTAGATGGATATGATTCGGCATCAAGCAGAAACAATACAGTTTAAATTTATATCTTTTTTTATATCGGCCTAACAGGAAAAGGTACTTTTGATAGTCTTGAGGAGCTTTAAAAACGCTTTGTTTTTGATTTCCCCTTGTGATAATATGATAGCAAGCTTTTTCAGCAATTATTCTGGCTGATCTTGGCATATCTTCCTCCTTTTAATATAATAGACGAATAAACAGTTGTTTTCTAACATAAAAGAAGGGGACGCTTTTCCTTTATTTTGAGAACCGTCCCTGATTAAGATGAAGAATTATGATGTAATTGTTATTGGTGCAGGTCATGCCGGCATCGAAGCAGGCCTGGCCTGCGCCCGCATGAACGTAAAAACACTTATGCTGACCATGGATATCAGTTCCATAGGCCGGATGAGCTGTAATCCGGCTATCGGCGGAGTCGGCAAGGGCCAGTTGGTAAAAGAAATCGATGCTTTAGGCGGTCAAATGGGCAAAGCTGCTGATGCCTGTGGTATACAATTTCGTATTCTTAATGCCTCTAAGGGCCAGGCAGTCCAATCATCCCGGGCGCAGATCGATATGGATAAATACTCTGTCTATATGCGTAAGGTTATCCTTAGCCAAAAAAACCTTACAGTAAAAGAGACTGAAGCGAAAGAATTAATAGTCAAAGACGGTAAGGTTATAGGGGTAGTTACTGATAAAGGGCGGATCTTTTCTAAATGCGCGGTAATTTGCCCGGGGACTTTCTTAGATGGCTTGATTCATATAGGCCTAAAGCATTTTAGCGGCGGAAGGATCAATGAGCGGGCTTCTTCCGGCCTGGCAGGAAATTTAAGGAGCCTGGGATTTAATACCTTACGCTTTAAAACCGGCACCTGCCCTAGAGTGAATAAAAAAACGGTTAATTTTAATGACCTGATTATCCAAGCAGGGGATGAAATCCCTAAGCCATTTTCTTTTTCGACCAAAAATATAAAACAGAAACAAATTTGCTGCCACATAACCTATACTAATAAAGCCACTCATGAATTGATCCGTTCTAACCTGGACCGTTCTCCGCTTTATGCAGGGATAATCAAATCCACTGGGGTTAGATATTGCCCGTCGATAGAAGATAAGATCGTCAAGTTTTCCGATAAAGAACGGCACCAGGTTTTTCTTGAGCCGCAAGGATTAGATGTAGATGAAATTTATCCTAACGGAATATCGACCAGCTTGCCCGAAGATATCCAGTTGAAAATGATCCATTCTATAGCCGGAATGGGAAAAGCTATAATTATCCGTTACGGTTATGGTATTGAGCATGTTGTGGTTGAGCCTACCCAGCTTTATCCCAGCCTGGAAACAAAACTAATTAAAAACCTGTTCCTAGCCGGACAGATAAACGGCACTACCGGTTATGAAGAAGCAGCCGCTCAGGGTTTAGTTGCCGGGATAAATGCTGCTTTAAGTATAAAGGATAAAGAACCCTTTATTTTAGACCGGGCAAGTAGTTATATCGGGGTATTGATTGATGATTTAACAACTAAGGGTACTCCTGAACCTTATCGTATGTTTACATCCCGGGTTGAATACCGCCTAGTAATCCGCGAAGATAATGCTGACCTCAGGCTTTCCAAAATGGGTTTTGATTTGGGGTTAGTTAAAGCCGGTGATTATAAAAAAGTAATCAAAAAGGCAGATGGGATAAAAGAAGGCCTAGTTTTTTTAAAGAAGACAAGAGTCCATTATGGCAATAAATTAGTTACGCTTGAGAAATTGTTAAAAAGGCCGCAAATAAATTTAAAAGAGCTAAAAAAAATCCACGAATTTAAACCTGGGGTGCCCGAATCTGCTTGGCAGCAGATTCAAATCGAGGTAAAATATGCTGGTTTTATCCAAAGGCAGCTAAAGGACGTAGAACGTTTTGAAAATCTGGAAAAGATCAGGCTGTCCCTTGATTTTGATTATAAAGGTCTATCCGGAATTTCCAGTGAAATAAGAGAAAAATTGGCTAAGTTTAAACCGCTTAATTTAGGCCAGGCTTCGCGTATTTCAGGAGTGACTCCTGCGGCTATATCGCTTTTAATGGTCTATCTTCGTAAAGAGAAACAGTTTCGTAGCTAATCGGGAAATAGGGATTGTGCCCCCATTTCCCGATTGAATCGGAAACAGTTTCCAGAAAAAAGAATGGATAAAGCTAAGAATTATTCTGTTTTAAAGAAGTTCTGCTTCGATGAAGGGATAGACCTTTTTGGCGTAGGCGATATAACTAAAGTGAGAGAAGAATTTAAAATTTCCCCTAAAGTCTCCCAAAATTTAGATAAAGCTATTTGTCTGGGGGTTATGCTTTCCAGTGCAGTATTATCCGAAATAGATATAGTGCCTACCAAACTATATTTCCATCATTATAAAATAGTAAATTCTTTTTTAGACCACATAGCCCTAAGGCTATGCAATATAATCCAGAAAAAAGGTTTTCTGGCTTTGGCTATTCCGGCCACCCAGATTATCGATTGGGAGAAAAATATCGGCCATCTTTCGCACCGCAAAATCGGTTATCTGGCGGGGTTAGGCTGGATCGGCAGGAATAACCTTTTGGTCAATGAAAAATTCGGCAGTCAGTTTCGCCTCACCTCTATCCTGACGAATATGCCGCTAAGGATCGATAAGCCATCCGAAAAAGATTGTGGAACATGCCGGCTTTGTGTTAAGATATGCCCGGCGCAAGCAATCAAGGAAAGGCCCGAAGATTTCGACCATCTGAAGTGTTTCGATAAGCTTAAAAGTTTTCAGTCCCAGCGCCAGGTAGAGCAGTTCGTCTGTGGTGTATGCGTAAACATTTGTAAAGGCAGGGACGGTTCTCAAGACAAAGCAAAACTGTCCCCTTAATAGGGACACTTCTCCTTTGAGTTGAGAACCGTCCCTGATTAAAATGAAAGAAAAAATATTAATTGTTGAAGACGAAAAAGATATTATTAAAATGCTTGAATATAACCTAAAGAAAGAGGGTTTCAGGATTATCTCTGCTAGGGATGGCGAGGATGCCCTGGATATGGCTGTCCGCGAACATCCGGGACTTATTTTATTGGACTTAATGCTTCCAGGTATGAGCGGTCTTGAGGTATGTAAGGCGCTAAAAAAAGAGAATAAAACGGGTTCTATCCCTATAATTATGCTTACAGCCAAAAGCCAGGAATCAGACAAAGTGGTCGGCTTAGAGTTGGGAGCCGATGATTATATTACCAAACCTTTTAGCGTGCGTGAGTTGATCGCCCGGATCAAGGCGGTTATACGCAGGGTTACCGATAAAGAAAAACTTCCTGAAGCTTTCCAGGCAGGCGATCTCAAAATAGATTTCGCCAAGATATCCGTATCTGTCAAAGATAAACCGGTTGAATTAACCGCTAAAGAGTTTGAGCTTTTGAAAACCCTACTTAAAGCCAAAGGCAGGGTTTTGTCCCGTGATTATTTGTTGGATACGATCTGGGGTTTTGATCACGCTATGGAAATCCAGACGCGGACAGTAGATGTTCATATTCGTACTTTACGCAAGAAACTAAAAAGCGCTTCCGAATATATTATAACCGTAAAAAATTATGGTTATCGTTTTGAAATAGAATAAGGATAAAAAGTGTTATTACTTACTTTCTTAATTTTGCTTATGGGCATAGCGGTTGGCTGGTCAATAGGAGCCAATGATGCGGCTAATTCACTCGGAACTGCGGTTGGAGCAAAAGTATTAACCTTAAAGCAGGCGATATTGCTTATTGTTGTTTTTGGTTTTCTTGGGGCTTATTTACAGGGAGCTTATGTTACCAGGACAATCGGTAAAGGCATAGTGCCGCTAGACCAGCTAGATAAGCAAGTCTCTATGTATGTGGCTGTGGTGGCCACTTTTGCTGCTTGTGCCTGGGTAGTTTTAGCAACTTATTGGAAGATGCCTATCTCGACCAGTCACTCTATTGTCGGCGCAGTTGCCGGAGCAGGCCTTGCAATAGGGGCTCCGGTTAAATGGAAAATGTTACTGGATATATTCATGTGTTGGATTTTTACTCCGGTAGGCGCCGCTATCTTAGGTTACATATTTTTTAGGCTCTTACAAAATTTATTTTACCGTTTTCTACCGCGTAAATATATAAAGACCATTGTATTTTTTCTTATAATCGCCAGCGGATGTTACGTAGCGTATACCTGGGGGGCAAACGATGTAGCTAATGCTACCGGAGTTATTTCCGGAGTGGGGGTGCTTACTCCTAAAATGAGTATAATATTCGGCGGCCTAGCCATAGTCTTAGGGATTATGACCTGGGGGTATAAAGTTATTGAAACTATAGGTACTGAGATTACCCGCTTACTTCCGATCATGGCTCTTTCCGCCCAGCTAGCCAGTGCGGTCAACGTGCATCTCTATACAGTTTTTGGTATTCCGGTTTCAACATCCCATTCTATAGTTGGTGCGATTTGCGGTGTAGGTTTAGTCAAGGGAATAAGGGTGCTTAATTTCCGGATAATGAAAGACATGATTCTTTGCTGGTTGGCCACTCCTTTTATTTCCGGAATAATCAGCTATTTAATTCTTTTAATCATTAAGTTTTATTTAAAATTTTAACAAGGGGGTAATAATGAAAGAAACGAGAAATATTTTAGGTTGGTTAGGAATGGCAGAAGAGCAGTCGATATTAGAGGATGCCAAGAAGCACGTAGAGGAGACTTATAAGACAGTGGCTTTTTTCGCCGAAGCGGTTAAATTCTTTATTCAAAATGATCTTGTTGCTAAAAATACAGCGATTGAAAATGTCAGGCAGAGTGAACATCAAGCGGATATTTTACGCTCCAAAATGATCAACCAGCTTTCTGAAGGGCTTCTTCTTCCTCCGGACAGGGAGGACCTTATGCATTTTGTCAAAACGCTGGATAAGATCGCCGATTGGACCAATGGTGCAGCAAGGTTATTAGGATTTATTGAGCAGAAGCTGCCCGAAAAAGTACTCAGCAATATCTCTATTGGAACGGATATGATTGTAAGGTCGATCTCTAAATTACAGGAGGCAATTATCGTAGTTACGGGTAATGACCTTAAAAAAGGGATTGTCCTCTGCGAGGAAGTTGATCATATCGAGCATGAAGCCGACGACCAGAAAAAAACTCTTATCGAGGCTATTATCCATGCCAAGCTTGAGCCAACCAGCCTGCTTTTAAGTTATCAACTGGCAGAATATTTGGAAGGCGTAACCGATAAAATCGAAGACGCCGCCGATTTCCTTAAGGTGCTGGCAATTAAATCAAAATAAATATGATGGCTAGTTTTAAAACAAAGCTCATCCTGTCTTATTTTTTTCTTGTATTCATTTCGCTGGGGTTTATTGCCTTTTTTCTCGACAGGAACCTTGAAGAAAAAACCTTCCAAGAAATAAAATCTAGGTTAATTAATGAAGCCAGCCTGATAGAAAACCAAATTTCTTCCTCGCCTTCTAGGCTAAACGATATTGTTTATCTGGATAAATTAATCAGGCAGTTAGGGGGACGAATAAAATCCCGGATTACCATAATTGATCTTAGGGGCAGGGTTTTGGCTGATTCAGAGGTTGGCCCGGAACAGGTGGAGGGTTTAGAGAATCATCTCAACCGGCTTGAAATAATTGGAGCTTTAAAGAACCATATCGGCAGTCAGATTCGTTATTCCTCTACCTTAAAAATAGACATGCTTTATTTGGCTATTCCTATCAAGATTAATAATACTAATGCCGGGGTATTAAGGCTGGCTTTGCCCCTGACCAGTGTCCAAAAAGTTTTACTAGCGGTAAGGAAAACGATTGTAGTAGGTTTATTCTTTACATTAGGTTTAGCTTTTGTTCTAGCTTCAGTATTCTCCAAGGCAATAATCGGGCCGATCAACCGCATCATCCGTATTTCTTCTAAATTTGCGCAAGGGGATTTCTCACGAAGGATTTTTTATAGCTCTTCAGATGAGATTGGCCGTTTGTCTGAAACTTTAAATAATATGGCCCAAGATATCGAGGAGAATATCCGCCAGATTGCGACAAAGAATCAGCATCTTGAAGCTATTTTTAACAGTATGGTGGAAGGAGTAATTGTTATTGATAATAGCTCAAAGATAATTTCTATAAATCACACTATTGAAGGGCTATTTAATGTTGACAAAGATAAAGTTGAGGGAAGATTGTTTCTGGAAGGGATACGTAACAGCGAAATTTCCGAGGTTCTGAACAACTCGATGCAATCCGCTAAGCCGATTTCGAAAGAAATTATGCTACTAATCCCTTTAAAAAGGGTAATCCAGATAAATATTTCTCCTATTTTTGAAAAAAACAAAGTGATTGGCAGTGTGGCAGTAGTCCATGATATTACTCAAATCCGGAACTTAGAAACGATGCGCAGTGATTTTGTTGCCAATGTTTCGCATGAGCTAAAGACACCGTTGACTTCCATTAAAGGATTTGTAGAAACTTTAATTAACGGTGCGATGGAGGATAAGAAAAACAGTAAGGATTTTCTTAAGATAATCCAGGATCACGCTGAGAGGTTGAATAGCCTGGTTAATGATTTATTGGATCTTTCTTATTTGGAATCAAAAAGCGCCGAGTTAGAGTTAAGTAGGTTAGATATTAGCGAACTGATTAAAAATATTCTATTAAGTTTTGGTTTCCAATTGAAACAAAACAAGGTAGAAGCAGCTAATAATATAGTCTCCGGTACTTTTGTTAAAGCTGATAGGGATAAAATTGAGCAGGTAATGACTAACCTGATAGATAATGCTATAAAGTTTAATAAAGAAGGCGGATTTATAAAAGTAAATGCAGAAGATCTAGGCAGCAATTTGAAAGTTATTGTTGAGGATTCAGGCCAGGGAATACCCATAAAAGATGCTCCCCGCATTTTTGAACGTTTCTACCGTGTAGATAAAGCGCGCTCCCGCCAGCTTGGAGGCACCGGCCTCGGTCTTTCTATTGTTAAGCATATTATCGAACTACATGGTGGCAGCGTCGGCGTTGAAAGCACCGAAGGTTTAGGTTCCAAATTTTGGTTCATTCTCTCCAAATAAATTTTACTTAGATTTTATCTATCTTTGAAGTGGATTTAACTCCCTTCTTTTATACTCTCTTTAGAGTTAAAATGAGGGGAGGTGAAAATGTTTAGTGAATTAATATTATTAGGTTTATTGTGTATTCTAAGAGAGTTGAAGAATAATCAGTTTTTTAAAAGGAGAAAAGATGAAAAAGATAATTTTAACAGCGATAGGAATAGCCTTGTTATTATCAACTAATGTTTTTGCTTATGATGATGGTGATTTTCAGTTATGGAATACCGAATCGGAAGAAATACAGCTTAATGAAGATTGGAAGCTTGGGTTTGAACAGGAATTCCGTTGGGGCGACAATGCTGGGGAGCTCTACTATCAGCATTATGACCTAGGGTTGTTTTATACTTTTAATAAAAACTGGAGCGCAGGGGGCGGTTACCGCCATGTTTTAAGTAAAAACAGAGGGAAATTTTTGGTAGAGAATGAGCCTAATATTAATCTAACCTTTGCCAGTGAGTTCGCCGGTTTTAAATACGATACCCGTAATCGCCTGGAATATAATCATTTTGATTATAAGGATGATACGATGACCTATCGTAATAAATTTACAGTTAAGGCTCCCTGGAAATTCACTAAGTTGGCAATTCAGCCTTATCTAGCTGATGAAATCTTTGTACTTTTTGATGATAGCCAAAGATTAAATAAGAATAGGGCCAGCGTTGGCTTAGCTATGACATTTACCAAGAATTTAAAAGGCGAGGTTTATTATATGCTGCAAAGTTCGAAAAGCCAGAAGTGGACAGAGACCAATGTATTGGGGACTAAGCTAAAGCTAGTCTTCTAAATTTTACACAGATTTAACATTCATCGCTAAGAATATGGTATATAATAGGTCAAATTTGGAGGTACAAATGTATAAAAAATGCTTAATTGTTTTGGGAATACTTTTATTATCAATTTCTGCATTTGCCGCAGCAGGCAAGAATTCTATTCAGATCAAGGGCTCAGATACTATGGTCAATCTGGCTCAGGCCTGGGCCGAGAAGTATATGGAGGAAAACTCCGGAGATTTTGTGGCGGTTACCGGCGGAGGCTCAGGAACGGGATTATCAAGCTTGCTTAGCGGCACATGCAGTATTGCCATGAGCTCAAGAAATATTAAAGATAAAGAAATTACCTTGGCAAAACAAAAAGGGATTAATCCTTTTGAAATAAAAGTTGCTTTGGATGGCCTGGCAGTAGTGGTTAATCCGGCTAATCCTGTGAGTAAGCTTACTATTGATCAGTTAGCAGGGATCTTTACCGGAAGAATTTCTAATTGGAAAGAAGTTGGAGGCAAGGATGAAAGAATTGTTATCCTTTCGCGTGAGGTGAATTCCGGAACTCACGTGTATTTTAAAGAGCATGTATTAAGGAAAAATGACCCGAATGACAAAGCAGAATTTGCTCCCGGAGCCTTAATGTTATCTTCTTCGCAGGCAATTGCTGACGAGGCCATGGGAAATTCTGCTGTAATTGGATATTACGGCATGGGTTATATTTCTGATAAACAGAAGGCTATTAGCGTAGCCAAAGACGATAAATCAGAATATGTATATCCTACTATAGATAATGTAGTTAGCGGTAAATACCCCATATCCAGGCCGCTTTTCTTTTATACTGATGGCCAGCCCCAGGATCTAATTAAAAAATTCGTTGATTATACGCTTTCCAAAGAAGGCCAGCAGATTGTGGTTCAGACCGATTTTGTCCCGGTAAAAAAATAACAAAGTAAAATGGCAATAAGAAAAATTAAAGAGTTTGCGATCGAGAAGTTAATCCTAATCTGCGGGTTAGCTTCTATATTTTTTGTAGTTTTAATTTTTTTATTTCTGGCCAAAGAAGGGTTGTCCGTATTTAAAACGGTTACCCCTTTTAATTTCCTGTTTGGTAAAAGTTGGTATCCTATATCTGAACCCGCTCAGCTAGGAATCCTGCCGCTTATTTATGGGTCATTGTTGGTAACTTTTGGCGCCGCAATTATTTCTATTCCAATCGGCGTAGCCTGTGCGGTTTACATCGCAGAAATTGCCCCGACAAAAATAAAAGAAATTTTAAAAGCAGGGATTGAGCTGTTAGCTGCTATTCCTAGCGTAGTTTTAGGTTTTATCGGAATGGTAACTTTAGTGCCTTGGGTAAAAACTACATTTAATCTGCCCACAGGCCTTACTGCTTTATCCGGCTCAATAATTCTGGCTTTTATGGCTATGCCGACGATAGTTTCGATTGCAGAAGATGCGCTTTACTCAGTGCCTAAGAGTTATAAGGAAGGAGCATTTGCTTTAGGGGCTACTCATTGGCAGACAATTTACCGGGTATTGCTTCCTGCTGCTTCTTCAGGTATTGTGGCGGCAGTAATGCTGGGCATAGGCAGAGTAATAGGCGAGACTATGGCAGTAATGATGATCACCGGAAATGCCGCGGTTATTCCTCAGAGCATCCTTGTCCCGGTGCGGACTTTAACTGCTACCATCGCTGCGGAAATGGGGGAGGCAGTTGTAGGAAGCGAACATTATTTTGCCCTTTTTGCTGTCGGCATAGTTTTATTTATTATAAGCTTCATCATCAATGTTACTGCTGATATATTTTTACATAAAAGGCACTAATGCGTAATACTCGAAGGTCACAAAAAATAGCTTTCTTCTTCCTTTTTTTAGCCACCCTTTTAATTGTTATTCCGGTTGGTTTGATAGTCGTAATTATCTTCCAAAAAGGGTTGCCGGCAATAAACTGGCAATTCTTATCGGATATGCCGAGGCAGGGTATGCGCGCAGGTGGGATTTATCCTGCGATTATCGGGACCCTCTACCTGGTTTTAGGAGCGATAGTTTTTGCTTTGCCTATAGGTTTACTTGCGGCAATTTATTTAAGTGAGTATGCCAAAGACAACCTGCTTAACCGGATTATAAAATTAGCAATAGTTAATCTTTCCGGAGTGCCTTCTGTTGTTTATGGTTTATTTGGCCTAGCCCTTTTTGTTGTTTTTTTAAAATTCGGGGCTTCGATTTTATCTGGCTCACTCACTCTTGGAATAATGATATTGCCGATAATTATCACCACTTCCCGCGAGGCATTAGAAAGTGTGCCGCAGTCTTTTAGAGAAGTAAGTTTGTCTTTGGGGGCAAGTAAGTGGCAGACGATAAGGCATATAGTTTTGCCTAATGCTATTCCCGGTGTTCTAACCGGGACTATCCTTGGGCTCGGGCGGGCAGCAGGAGAGACCGCTCCGATTCTTTTTACCGTAGCTGCTTTTTATTTACCCCAGCTGCCTAAATCTATTTTCGACCAGGCAATGGCTTTGCCTTACCATTTGTACGTAATTTCGACCCAGGTGCCTAATGTTGATGAAAAGGTCCGTTATGGCACCGCGCTTGTTTTATTGACCCTGGTTTTATTTATGAATTTAGTGGCCATAATTATCCGTTATAATTTTAGAAAGAAAAAGAAATGGTAAAATTCAGCGTTAAAGATTTAAATATCTGGTTTGGCCAGATCCAGGCTTTAAAAAACGTGAGCCTGGGAATAGAGGCCAATGAAATTTTAAGCATAATCGGGCCGTCTAATAGCGGAAAAACCAGTTTCTTGCGCATGCTTAACCGTCTGAATGATTTAAGTCCCGGTTTCAAAACGAAAGGGAGCCTTGAGCTCGATCAAGAAGATATAAAAAAGATCGACGTTGAGGATCTGCGTAAAAGGGTAGGCATGGTTTTCGCCCTTCCTTTACCTTTACCATTATCGATTTTTGACAATATTGCCTATGGCATCAAAATGCACGGATTAAAGAGCCGGGCTAAAATATCAGCAATTGTCGAGCGAGCATTAAAACAGGCTTATCTTTGGGATGAGGTTAAGGATAGGCTTAATGTTTCGGCATTTAAATTATCCGGCGGCCAGCAGCAAAGGCTTTGTATTGCCCGGACCTTGGCAGTTGAACCTGAGGTCATTTTGTTTGATGAGCCATGTTCCGGGCTTGACCCGATTTCAACCGCTAAAGTTGAGGAGGCAATGTTAAAGCTAAAAAAAGATTACACTATAGTTTTGGTAACTAATAATGTTAAGCAGGCGGCTAGAGTAGGAGACCGCACAGCTTTCTTTTTGTCAGGAGAATTGGTAGAGCTGGATAGGACAGAAAAGATCTTTACTGCTCCGGGCGACCAAAGGACCGATGGATATATTAGAGGGAAATTCGGATAAATGGCGGCAATTAATGTAAGTAAGCTTAATCTATGGTACGGTGATTTTCAGGCGTTGATTAATATCAACGCCAATTTCAGCGAAAAAAAGATTACCGCGATGATCGGGCCTTCCGGCTGCGGTAAGTCGACTTTATTACGTGTTTTTAACCGGATGAATGACTTGATAGAAGGGGTGCGGGTAACCGGGAAAGTTTCCATTAATTCAGAGAATATTATTTCGAATAAAACCGATTTAATCGTTTTGCGTAAAAAAGTGGGCATGGTTTTTCAGCGGCCTAATCCGTTTCCTCTGTCTATTTATGAAAATATTGTTTTCGGCCAAAGGGTTCATGCGCAAGGTTTAACTAAGGTAAAACTTGATGAGGTAGCTGAGGATAGCCTAAGGAGCGTTCTTCTTTGGGATGAGTTAAAAGATAAACTTAATAAATCCGCCTTAAGTTTATCTCTAGAGCAAAAGCAGAGGCTTTGTATTGCCCGGCTTATTGCAGTTAAGCCGGAGATTTTGCTGATGGATGAACCATGCTCTACGCTAGACCCGCAGGCGACAAGCAGGATTGAGGAATTAATGCGCGAATTAAAGAATAATTATACTATAATAATAGTTACGCATAATATGCAGCAGGCAGCGCGGGTTTCGGATGAAACTGGCTTTATGCTTTTAGGCGAATTAGTCGAGTTTGGTAAAACAGAAGAAATTTTTACCAGGCCCAGGGATAAGAAAACAGAAGATTATATTACCGGCCGTTACGGTTAGGGACGGTTCTCAACTCAAAGCAGAACTGTCCCCAAAAAAGGGACAGTTTTCCTTTGTCTTGAGAACCGTCCCTGATTTTAAAAGGGAGGAAGAATGTTAAGACATTTAGATGAGGAACTGAAAGAATTACATAAAGAAATCCTAAAGATGGGTGTTTTTGCCCAGGAGGCTATATTTAAGTCTGTCGAGTCGTTGAAAAACCGGGATAAAGATATGGCTCAGGAAGTGATTGGTAATGATCAGAAAATTGATGAGCTTGAGCTGGCGATAGATGAAAAATGCATTGACCTTATTGCCCGGTATCAACCGATGGCCAGCGACTTAAGGTATATAACTACGGGTATGAAAATAAATGCCGAACTGGAAAGGATTGCCGACATTGCATTGGATATTGCTCAAAGATCCTTATTTCTGATTGGTAAACCTTTACTTAAACCGCTGGTGGATATTCCAAAACTCTCCGCCGTCGCTCAGAATATGGTACGTGATGCAATAGATGCTTTTATAAAACGGGACGTCCAGCTGGCCCGGCAGGTTGTTTTGGCCGATTCGGAAGCGGATAAGCTGAGGAACCAGGTGCAGGATGAACTTATAAATGATTACCTGGCTCTGGATAGTAAAACCGCAGAAAGAGCAGTGGCATTATTACTTATCACCAGGTTTTTAGAGCGTATCTGCGATCATGCTACCAATGTTGCCGAAGATGTAATTTACATGGTTGAAGCCAGGGTAGTCAAGCATCATCCTGAAGAGCTTAAGTAGCCTGCCATCCCTGCCTCGTAAACTCGGCAGGATTTCGCTAGATAGAAGTTAAGGTGCTCAATATCTCCTTGACCCTGTTTCAGGTTGTGCTATTATAAATAAAATAATGTAACAGGGAACTCCCTCCAGTGAATTAATATGAAAAACAAGATTATTTCATGGATTAAGCAGCAGGTAAAAAATGCCGGGGCTAAAGGTATTGTTATGGGCCTTTCCGGAGGTATAGATTCTGCTGTAGTTGCGGCCTTGTGTAAAGCCGCAGTAGGAAAAAACAATCTGCTGGTTTTTTATTTACCTTGTAATAGTAATATCCAGGACCTAAAAGACGCAAAATTAGTCGCCAGAGAACTTGGGCTTAAATCAAAATTAGTAGATATCTCCGGGGTTTATAATAACTTTTTAAAAATCCTTCCCGGAGCAAGCAGTTTGGCAAAAGCTAATCTTAAACCGCGTCTTAGGATGTGCGCGCTTTATTATTTTGCCAACAAATTAAATTATCTGGTTTGCGGGACGGGCAATAAAAGCGAGCTTTTAGTCGGGTATTTTACGAAATACGGTGATGGCGGGGTGGATATCCTGCCGATAGCCGATTTATTTAAGCGTCAGGTGCGTAAACTCGCTCAGGAATTAGGAATCCCCGAAAAAATTATTACCAAGCCTCCTACTGCCGGACTTTGGCAGGGGCAAACCGACGAAGGAGAGATGGGGATAACCTATAATGAGCTGGACGATATCCTGGATAAATTTTGTAATAAACATCTCCAGGCAGCTAGCAGCTTTAAGGTCGATAAAATAATGAAAATGAATAAGAATTCAGAACATAAAAGAAGCGGCGCCGAGATTTGTAAAATTTAATTTAAGGAGAGCGAAAAAATGGATGAAATATTGGAGATTTTAGAAAAAGACGGCCGGGCCAGCATCGAAGATATTGCTAAAATGATCCGCAAATCGCCTGATACAGTAAAAAAAGCGATTAAGAAATATGAAAAAGAAGGGGCCATCCTTAAATATAAAGCGGTGATCAATAAGGATTTGATTCGGGATGCTGAGTCATCAGAGGTCAGGGCTTTGATTGAAGTAAACATAGTTCCGCAAAAGGACTTGGGGTTCGATAAGATTGCCGAACGCATCTATTCATTTCCCGAAGTAACCAGCTGTTATTTGATCAGCGGTACGTATGATTTATTAGTGGTTGTAGAAGGCAAGAATCTGCATACGGTTTCTAACTTTGTAGCCGAGAAACTTTCCTGTTTAGAACATGTGCGCGGGACAGCAACTCACTTTTTATTAAAGAAATATAAAGAAGACGGAGTAATTTTAAAACACAAGTCACAAAACCAAAGGATAGCGATATCCTATTAAAGGACAAATGCAGATATCAAAAGTTGTAGAAAAAATGCAGCCATCCGGTATTCGGGCATTCTTCGATTTAGTGCTGGGGATGAAGGATGTTATATCTTTAGGGGTAGGGGAGCCGGATTTTGTTACTCCTTGGCAGATCCGCGAAGCGGGGATTTATGCACTCGAACAGGGGTTTACCAGTTATACCTCGAATAAAGGCCTTTATAAACTGCGTTTAGGTATCCACCGTTATTTAAAGAATAAATTTGGGTTGGATTACTGCCCTGATCAAGAGATCCTAATTACAGTCGGGGTGAGCGAAGGATTAGATCTTCTGATGCGGGCGATAATTAACTCTGGAGATAAAATTTTAGTACCTCAGCCTAGCTATGTTTCTTATGGGCCGATCACCGAACTTGCAGGAGGTAT
>Ga0172375_10001382_pt1 | contig 39081 bp, 35 predicted proteins | sample LakKiv1m_FD_114537 | JGI IMG/M metagenome (GOLD analysis project Ga0172375, IMG submission 114537) | Freshwater microbial communities from Kabuno Bay, South-Kivu, Congo - kab_092012_11.1m | ecosystem: Environmental > Aquatic > Freshwater > Lake | place: Democratic Republic of the Congo... | reverse complement strand
TTGATTGAAAGTTTTTAAATTTGCAAAAATTGTCCTGTGGTGTAATTGGCAACACGTCTGATTCTGGATCAGAAGAGTTCAGGTTCGAAACCTGACAGGACAACAAATTAGGTTTTTAACCCTTTGTATTTTAAGTAATTGCGAAGGGTTTTTTATTGTAAGGGGACAAATGAGGGGACAAATTAAGGAAAATATTTTATTATTGTCTGTTCGCCTCCGCAAGGTACAAGTCTATTTATAAAAGTTATTCCCATTCTGAAGTAAAGGGTTCACCCGCCTCCATCGGGACAGGTTCCACTTTAGGCAAAACATAAGGCAACAATTTTATAATAATTTCAACTTTTTTTTCAGGTTCCAGTTTGTTTAATGTTTCCGAAATTCCCGTTAATTCTTTTGATATTATCTCTTTTATAATTGAGCGCATTTCTTTTGTCAATACGTTGGGTGTTCCTTGTATGCGACCGCCTGTTTTAGTTCTTTGTGCCATTTATAATAATTTTACTGTTTAGAAAAATGTTTTTTCTGTCTATTTTATTCTACTTTAGAAAACGTAATTAACTGCAACTTCTTATTGAATTTATCCTATTTATTAAAGACCTTTGAAAATCATTCAACACAATAAAACCTGATATATCAAACAACAAACCGTCATTATTTATATTGCATAACCTCCGCCTTAAATTATTTTTTGGGTTCAATTTTGAATTGTTGTTTTCGTTCCTGATTGAATGAGCTATTTCCCTGAATTGAGTTTCCAATGGCGCATCCCTCCACTTTGAAGACAACCGCCTGGACAATAAAGAATATTTTTCTTTGTCGTTTTCGTAAATATATTTTATCCCTGAAATACTCAAAAATTTTGAAGTTATTTTTTGCATCGTAATATCTATTCCAGTAACAGGACAAAACCTGAATGAGTTTTCTTCCTGTGGACAATTTCCCACTATATATGAAATGGGAATTTGTCCACTTTCGTTATTTTTTGCAGTTGTCAAACAGTCGGGGAATTTGTCCACTATTTTATAATTTTCATTTAGTAAATCGTTACATTTTTTTTCAATCAAAAATGAAATATCTTTTTGAAGTGTTCCGGTTGAATGTTCTTTAATTAGTGTTTTAAATTTGTCGAGTACCCTGTAATATTTTTTTCGGTTGCTGATATAATCTTTATTTTTATTCCCGTTTATAAAATCTTTACTTTTTGGTTTCAAGTTAACCCAGTATTGCCGATTATTTCCATAACTTAAAATAAGACGATTTGAGGGGGTTAATTTGTCCGGGTTTATAGAATAGTCAGTAAATAATATTTCGTTAAATACGCTAATTAAAACACGTTTTAATTTTGATATTTTGGAATGAGCTGTAAGGTCTGAAAGTGAATTTATGTTTATTTTGTTGTTATTAAAAAAATTCATTTTTTTAACTTTAATTTCATACCTCAAAATATATCCCGGCTGTTTATACTGATATGATTTGTTATAAATCTTTATATAAAAATTGTCGGTTATACATTCTATCCCTTTTGCACCCTCTATTGTGAACGGGTGGAATGGTTCGCCCCGATAGTTTATAATGTTCTTAAAAACCTCCTCCGGTTCCTGTTTGATATGAATATTTACCCCAAATTCTAAATTGTTTAATATTGAATTTACCGCATCAATATTGAATTTTATTGTTATTTCATTGACCGTTTTTTGTAAATCTATAAAATAAAAATCGTTGTAATTGTGCATCCCATTATTCCAGTATTTATGCAAACTTCCATTGAGTTTAACATTATTGTTTTTTATTGTAAATATTAATCCCCGGTTTATACTGGTTCGGGCTCTATTTAATATTTCGCCCGTTGGTTCGTTAAACGGCAAAGGAAATAAGAGCAAATTATTATTAAGAAGTTCTTTAATGTTAACGAATAAATGAAGTATTTTAATCCCGTCAATCATATATTCACTACTTTTGCAATATCATTTCTAACATTTGTTAGGTTATGATTTGAACACAAAGGGGGCGGTATGGTTACCGTTCCCTTTTTTATTATATTATTAATAAAGTCGCGGCAAAATTTATATTTCATTCCTACCGACAGTTTATTAAAATGATTGAAAAAGTAAATCTGAATTGTGGAGGTGTCAGGGCAAAATTTGAATATCATTAAAGAGGTTTTCTTTTTGTTTTTATAAGTTTCGCAAAAGTCCCCAACATAGTAAAATGATTCGCCAAGGTATATTAACCCCGTGTGAAGTATTTTTGTCCCGTTAATCCAACTTTCGCAAACATACTTTGCACCCTGTTTAATTAAATAAAATTGTTTCGGGGTTTCCAGTCTGAAGTATTTGAATTTCTCAAAAGTTGCAGAGGTTGTTTGCAGGTCGAAAATGTTTTTACGTAATGGGTTTTCTTTAAATTCTAACAGTTTAAAGTCGGGGAAATGATTTGAACACTTTTCCATTAATCGCCCCTCCTATATTTTAAGGTTTGCACCTGTTTGACCGCGCCCATTATTTCACACTTTTTATATCGTACGCGTGTGCCTATTCTATAACCAATAACAACTCCCTGTTTTGTCCATTCGTTTAACGTAGGCAAGGAAACACCCAAAATTTTAGAGGTTTCGTTCCTTGTTATGAATTCCGTTTCCGGTGGAGGTGTCGAAATACTTATTTTCTGTATTTCTTTGCTGACGGTTTCCGAAATAAGAGTTCTAAACTCTTCAATCGGAATTTGAGAAAAAATAACTTGCTGCATAAATATATTTTAGAATTTATACCGCTAAATTACCTCTGCTTTATGGGGTTTTATTTCCTAAAGTTCCTAAAGGAATAAAAAGGAATAATAATTTTTTATTTATTCTTACTCAAACCAATTTGAAAATGCTGTTTCAAAATTTTTGTAAGTGCCGGAGCTGTCATCCTTACCGGGGTGGTTATCAATGGTCTTTATTGAAACGTACCCTTTTTGTTCTTTTTCGTTATATACAATCAATCCAAATTCTTTGTAAAAGGTCTTTAATTGTGGTTCCAACTTTCCCGGTATTAAAATGTTTTCTTTGTCACAAAACAACCAATAAAGAAATGAAAGTTCTTTTTTATGTCTTGTTAGTCCCACCCATTGACCGGAGCCGTCAATATAACCTTTGAGTTTAAGTTTGGTTTTTAAGTCTTCTATCTTTTTGTCTGTATTGAATGGGTGTTTAAACAGTTCTTTGAATTGCAATTCTGTTTTATTATAATTAAGTTTGCTCAATTCATTATTAATTACCTTAATATGATCAGGAATATACTGCAAATGGTTTTTTAATTCCAACTGCATTAAACTTTCGGGAGGGATATTCTGAAAGTGCTCTAATATTTTTTTTAGCCGACTTAAATTTTCTCTTTTTCTGTTATTGGAAATGTCATTCTTTATTTTATCTAATTCGTTTTTAAATTCGATAAAAAAAATTTTTATCATATACAATCCCTCATCAGGATATATTTCAAATTTCCTTTTATACAGCATATCATAATATATATCCCAAGTGCCATATTCGTCATTTATGAGGTCAAAACCGTATTCATCTATTATTTTCAATATATTTTCAGGTATATCTTTTACAGGGCAATTAAGATATTTTAAAACTTCCTGTATATCTAATATTTTTTTTAAGTTTTGTTTTTTGTCCATAACCTTAATTTTTTAATTAGCAACTTTTAAAAGTTTCGACTGATTAAAAAATGGGTGTTTTGATAGTGTTTGTGCGTTTTCCTCTGGTGTAATCTTAATATATTTAAGAAATGCCGTTTCGGTGCGGTGTCCTGTAATTGCCATTATTCTCAAAATAGGAATATCATTTTTATACATATTTGTTGAGAAAGTTCTCCGGGCGGTGTGTACTGTTATCAATTCATATTTATTAATTCTTTTTTCTGCCTTTAACCCACCACGTGTTTCAGTAATTAATATTTTTTCTTTTATACCTGCCAGTTCCCCTATTTTTTTAATATACTCATTCATTTTTTGGTTGGAAATAACACGCGGTAAATTGTAATCGTATTTTTTGCAAATTTCTCTAACTGTCCAATGTAAAGGAATTACAACCGTATCCCCTGTCTTAATGGTTCTAATATTTATGGTATCTTTTGTAAAATGTTCTTTTCGAAGTTGCTGTAAATCTGAAAACCTTAATCCCGTATAACAACCAATAATAAATATATCCCGGACGGTGTCCAGTTTCTTATTATTGCGAAAATCGTAATCGTAAATCTGTTTTAATTCAGTTTCGTTTAAATAGATTGTTTGCGCCTCCGCCTCAATTTTAGCGAACTCTTTTTTCTCAAATTCGCGGTTGTCTGTCAAACCCATTTCAACTGCAATTTTCATAAATAACTTAATGTTTTTAATGTGCACCCCGATAGTGTTAACTGCCCTGTTTTTGTCATTCAAATATTTTACAAACTTTCTGTAAAAATCTAAAGTAATATCTGATAATTTGAGAGTTTTTTTATTGTCAGTTTCGTACGCTAACAAGTTTTTACAAGTTGCATTATAGCTATTAATTGTTCCCTCGGTTATCCTTGTTCCTTTTGTTCCTACTAACCTCGTACCGTTTCGACTGTCAATAATTACACGTTCTATAAACTGCAAAAAACCTTTATTTCTTAATGGTAAAATAATTTTATTGTCTTGTTTCAGTTGCCCTCTTACTGCCTGTTTTAGTAATTCCGGTGTTAACTCGTTACCTTTACCGTCATTTAAAAATTGTCTGAATACATTTTTTATTATGTTTTCAATATCGTTTAATCGTTGGTTAAATTCGGGGTATTGCGGAAATTTTGAATTTTCTTTAGCCCGTTGTGTTTTTTTATTCCAGTAATTCGGGTTAATTGTTTCTCCAGTAGAATACTTAAATGATTTGTACTTTTTTCCCCCTGTGCTGTCTATTTCATAATAATTGAAATTAAACCTTGCAAAGATTAATGAATGGTTGTTTTTTCCATTAAGGTAAAACCTAACATTTGCCATAACTATAAAAATTTAAGTGGTTATTAATTTGAACAAGGCAAAATTAATAATTATTTAATTAGGGGACAAATGAGGGGACAAATATTCTTAATTTCTTTTACTTTTACTTTACCTTTTTTAATTTCAATTTATCAGAATATCCTTTATTTATTGATGTTTATTGATAACTTTGATAAAATGAAAAAATAATAGTTATTGTCCTGACAGGACAACAAAACCTTCATTACTTGGAGGTTTTTTTATATCTTTGAAAAATAAAAGTTTAAAGATATGGGAGCTAAAAAACAATCATTTGTATCGTTCGCTTCATCAAGTCAATTGATGCCCCAAGAGGAAGTCCTTGAAGTTAAAAAAAACCGCAGCAATCTTACGATAGGCGTACCAAAAGAAATTTCGTTTCAGGAAAATCGCGTTGGACTTGTTCCAGAAGCCGTAAATTTACTTGTTCAAAATGGTCACCGTGTTGTAGTTGAATCGGACGCAGGGAAGTCGGCCCATTTTTATAACACAGAGTATTCTGAATCAGGTGCCGAAATAGTTGCAACTGCCGCTGAGGTTTACAAATCAGATATTATTATAAAAATAGCTCCTTTATCGGCTGCTGAAATTGATTTATTAAAAACAAAACAAACCATTATTTCTGCACTTCATTTAACAATACAGGATCAAGCCTATTTTCGCAAGCTCATGGCAAAAAAAACAACCATGCTTGCTTTTGAACATATTAAAGACAAAACAAAAATATATCCTGTTGTAAAGGCCATGAGCGAAATTGCCGGTAATACCGCTGTTCTAATTGCTGCAGAATACCTGAGTCATGCAGAATTTGGTAAAGGTTGTATGCTGGGTGGGTTCTCTGGAATCACACCAACAGAAGTTGTTATTCTGGGTGCCGGAACAGTTGGTGAATATTCCGCACGGGCTGCCATGGGATTAGGTGCGATGGTTAAGGTTTTTGATAATTCGATATATAAACTAAGGCGGTTACAAAACAATTTAAACACACGAATTTTTACTTCAATCATTCAGCCTAAAGTATTACTAAAATCTTTATTGAATGCCGATGTTGTTATTGGTGCAATTCACTCTGCCGAAGGAAGAACTCCTTGTGTTGTGTCAGAAGAAATGGTTTCGCAAATGAAGCAAGGTTCGATACTGATTGATGTTAGTATTGATCAAGGAGGTTGTTTTGAGACTTCGCATGGTACCACACATGCAAATCCGGTCTTTAGTGTTAATGGCATTACGCATTATTGTGTTCCTAATATACCTTCAAAAGTGCCTCATACGGCATCTTTTGCTTTAAGTAATTTCTTTACTCCGATCCTTTTAAATATTGGTGAAGTTGGTGGAGTGCAGAATATTGTTTGCAACGATATAGGGCTTCGAAATGGAGTTTATATTTACAATGGTGTTTTGACTAATCAGTTTATCAGTAAACAATTCGACATTCCTGCTCAGGATATCGATCTGCTTACTTCTACATTTTAATAAATATCTTCTTTTTCAGATAATAAATGGTAAATAAACAACTATTCAACAAAATCAATTGTGCTGGAACACCAGTATTTATAGGTAATAACTCATTTAATGAATTAAACAATATCCTTACATCAACTAAATATGATAAAATATTTATAATTCTCGATGAAAACACCAGCGTTTATTGTTTGCCTTTTCTTTTGAAAGTAATTCCTATTCTTAAATGCGGCAACATTATACAATTAGCTAGTGGTGAAAAAAGTAAAACCATTGAAGTGTGTTTACAAATCTGGCCCGAACTGATGAAAATGAATATCAATCGTCAATCTCTAATTCTTAATATAGGCGGTGGTGTTGTTTGTGACATGGGTGGATTTATTGCAGCAACTATTAAAAGAGGAGTTGATTTTATAAATATTCCCACTACGCTAATGGCAATGGTTGACGCAGCTATTGGAGGGAAGGTAGGGGTGGACTTGAAGGAAATAAAAAACCAGATTGGTTTGTATTCACTTCCAAAAGCAATTATTGTGTATCCCGATTTCTTTTATTCATTAAGCGAACGCCAAATTTATTCAGGGTTTGCTGAGATGATAAAACATGCACTTATAGCTGATGCAAATTATTGGAAAGAAATTAAAAAAACAGATTTTTCAGTCAAAACAAAAATGGTTCATTTAATCACGCGTTCGATTGAAATAAAAACGACAATTGTAAATGAAGATTTTAAAGAAAATAATATTCGAAAGTCGCTAAATTTTGGCCATACGGTGGGTCATGCGTTTGAATCTCATTCATTACAAACGAATAAAAATCCCTTATTGCACGGAGAAGCCATTGCTGCAGGGATGATTTGTGAGGCCTATATTTCCTATAAATTATGTGGATTAACCACAAAACATCTTGAAGAGATTGTTGCTTTTATTTACACCTTATACCAACCTTATTCTATCAAGAAAAAACAGTTTCCGGATATAATTAAAATCCTGCGTTTTGACAAAAAAAATTCTTCTACTACTCTTAACTTAGCTTTGATCACTGCTATTGGCGCAAGTAAAATTAATTGCAAGTGTTCTGAGGAGTTGATAATAGAATCACTTAATTTTTATACGAATCTTTAATGCAAAAATAATGGAGCATGTAAAAATCTCCGGACCATCAAGTATATCGGGCACTTTCCATCTTCCAACTTCTAAAAGCATAAGCAATCGGTTGTTGATAATGCAGGCATTAAGCAAAGAAGAAATTATTATAAATAACTTATCAAAATCAACCGACACTATTCTTTTAATAAATTTATTAAAATTAATTTCAAGCAATAAATCTTCTGAAATTCCTATTGTTATTGATTGCGCAAATGCCGGAACAACACTGCGGTTTTTGTCTCCTTATCTTTGTATTACAGAAGGGAAATGGTTTTTGACTGGAAGCGAACGGATGAAACAGCGCCCTATCAGTGAACTAGTAGATGCTTTAAAATGCCTTGGAGCTGACATTTCATATAAAGGAGAAGGCAAATTCCTTCCTTTACAAATTTCAGGAAATAAAGTTCAAACAAATTATGTAGAAATTGATGCTTCTATAAGTAGTCAGTTTGTTTCTGCTTTATTAATGATTGCGCCTGTTATAGACGGGGGATTGGAATTAGTGATGTTGAATAAAATAGTTTCTTCTCCGTACATAATGATGACAATAGAATTAATGAAACAATGTGGAATCGAAATAGAATATGATAAAAACATAATTAAAGTAGCTTTTCAAAATTATAAAGCTGTCTCGATTGCTGTTGAACCCGATTGGTCTGCAGCCTCATATTGGTACGAAATGGCTGCACTAAGCAAAGAAGCAACTATTATTTTGCCTGGATTATCTTCTCAATCATTACAGGGTGATTCTGTAGTTGCTGAAATTTTTACTCAGTTCGGAATAACTACAATTTATGATAGTAATGGTGTTCGCTTATCAAAAACAAATTCAAAAATAGCTTATTTTGAATTCGATTTTACATCTTATCCCGACTTGGCACAAACAGTAGCAGTTACTTGTGCTGCATTAGGTATTGAAGCAAAATTAAAAGGGTTGCAAAACTTAAATAAAAAGGAAGCCGAACGCTTGAACGCACTGAATAATGAATTTCATAAAATCGAAGTTAATTCTTATATTCTAAATGAAAACGAAATGATTATTCCAATTTCAAAAATCAATATTTCCGAAAATACAGTAATCTCTACCTACAACGACCACCGCATGGCACTGGCATTTGCACCATTGGCTATAATGAATAATAGTTTAGTAATTGAAAACGCTTCAGTGATTTCAAAGTCGTACCCAGATTTTTGGAATCATTTAAAAAGCGTTAATTTTTTAATACACTCAATTTAAAGTAATCCGAAATTCTTCATTTTTTTCCACAATGCAACGCGGCTAATTCCAAGTTGCTGTGCGGTTAGTAGCCGACTTTGATGATTCATATCAAGGAGTTGTTGCAATTCCTCCTTTTTTAAATGACGACTTTTGATGGATGATGGTATTGAAGAAAGGGAGGGAACTTCTTTTTCCTGATAAAAATAGGCAGGTTGATTTGGTGTTTCAATGTTTTTGCACAAACCCTGTCGGAGTTGCACTAATCGAATATCCTGTGGAAGATCAAAAACATCGATTAATTTTTTATGACACAAAACAAATGCATGTTCAATACTATTTTCTAATTCACGAACATTTCCAGGCCAGCAATAATCCATCAAAATTCTATAGGCGTCTTCAGTTAAACCCTTGATATGCTTTCCCGTTTGCTTATTATATCTATCTATGAAATATTCAACCAGCAATGCAATATCTGATTTGTGTTCACGAAGTGGCGGAGTGGTAATTGGAAATACATTCAATCTATAGAAAAGGTCTTCTCTGAAAAGACCTTTGTTTACCAGTTCTCTAAGATTTTTATTGGTGGCAGACAGGATTCGGATATCTACGCTTATCACTCTATTCTCTCCTACTCGTTCAATTGTTTTTTCTTGTATTACCCTTAATAATTTTACTTGTATCATAGGCGAAATCTCTCCAATCTCATCCAGAAAAACTGTACCACCTGCCGCTGCTTCAAACTTTCCTTTTTTATCTTTATAAGCACCGGTATAGGATCCTTTCACGTGTCCGAATAATTCACTTTCTAATAATGATTCAGTTAACGCTGAACAATTAACTATTACAAATGGTTTGCTTTTTCGTACAGATAAATAGTGAATTGCAGAAGCGACAAGTTCTTTACCTGTGCCACTTTCGCCACTGATAATCACGTTTGCCATGGATTCGGCAGCCAAACTGATCAATTGATTCATTGATTTTATTTTTTTATCATGACCAATGATTTTCATTTCAGACGAAAACTTTATCAATGATAATGATTCAGCAGAATCGCTTGCGCAAGTGATTTCGCTTGATATATCAGTTATCATGACGATAAGACTATTGTTATTAAAAGATGCAGATATAAATACCAACGTCCGCCTTCCTGCTTTATGATTTATAAATGCGCTTTTGGTAATTCGGTCATATTTACTTTTGATACATTGTTTGAAATCAACTTCTTTATTTCCTTGGACTTCGGAGAACACTATTGAGTTTAGAGATTTTCCGATACATTCATTCAGGGCGAAACCAGTCAATCTTTCCATTTCCCGATTATAATATTGAACTTTAAACTTACTGTCGGTTATTATTACCCCATTGGGTAAATTATCAAACGCTGGTTTTGTTTTTGAAACATTCATAGAGCAATTTTTTACAAAGTTAACATTAATTAATTTTAGTTAACATATATATGTTAACATTAATTAAGGCGAAATGTTTTCGCTATCAGATATTCAGCACTTTACGTTCTGGCATACTTATTGAAAATGGGAGGCAACTAAAATATAACAAAATGAGAGACACAAGCAAAACATTGCATTTAAGTTCACAAACTTTTCATCAAGCTATCAGTAATGGAATATCGTTGGTTGATTTTTGGGCTGATTGGTGTTCACCTTGTTTAATGCAGGGACCAATTTTAGATGATGTTGCAAAGGAAATTGGATCGAAAGCAATTATTGGGAAAATAAATGTTGATGATAACCAATCAATAGCTACTGAGTATGGGATCAGAAGCATTCCAACAATGATTTTATATAAAGACGGGAAAATAGTAAAGCAGTTTGTCGGTGTGCAACAAAAACAAACCTTAGTTGCTGCTATCAAAGAATATTCAAAATAAAAAAGGATATGGGATTTATAAAGATCAGCACTTGGAAAACCGCCATTGTAGTGATAATTTCAGCCATTGTTATTGTGTTTGTAATAAATAACCAATCCTGTGGAAATTCTAGTAATAAATCAACTGAACACAAGGGAATAATTACATTAACCGACAACAATTTTGAGGATGAAATAAAATCTGGAGTAGTACTTGTTGATTTCTGGGCTACATGGTGCGGGCCTTGTAGGATTCAGGGAGGAACGATTAATAAAGTTTTTGACGAAATCGGAAATGATGCCTTAATAGGAAAGCTGGACATAGATGAAAACCCTAATACAACAGCGAAGTATGGTGTGTTTAATATACCTACCATAATAATTTTTAACAATGGCCAGGTTGTTGAAACCTTTGTAGGAATTCAAAAAAAGGATGTATTAGTTAACTCAATTAGAAAATATACAACAAAAAAAAATCAATAATGTATTTAATTTATATGACCATTGGAATATTACTGGGAGTGCTTTTAATGTTGCTTATTCATTTTTTTCGAACTTCTGGTGAAATGATTAAAGAAACAAACAGCAATTTTTCGTTTTCAGAATCAGAAGAAAAACTTATCAAAGCAGTTGAGCAAGGTGCTTGGAAAATGCCAGCTGTTCATAACCTTCAAGAAATAATGGCCAAAAATGGTTATAAAGTATTGCCTGTGAAAGTATTTGAGATTTGTAAGCCCGAATTGGCTAACAGTATACTAAGTCGCTCTGATGAACGAAAAATGTCGGCAATGATGCCATGCCGCGTTTCTCTTTATCAAAAAGATGACGGCAGTATTTGTTTTTCAAGAATAAATGCTAAAATGATGTCCGGAATGCTAACTGGTCATATCAAAGAAGTGATGACTAAAGCGGCAAATGAAATGGAAGAAATAATAAATTCAATTAACAAATAAGTAATCGTATGGAACATTTAACGAAGCAAACATTTAAGAAAAAAGTTTTTGATTTTGAAAAAAACAAAGACTGGAAATTCGAAGGCGACAAGCCATGCATTATAGATTTTTATGCAGATTGGTGTAACCCATGCAAAATGGTAGCACCGGTATTGGAAGAATTGTCGCAAGAGTATAAAGGGAAAGTGGATATATATAAAGTAAATACTGAGGTTGAGCAAGAATTGTCCGCCGCCTTCGGTATTCGAAGTATTCCAAGCATTCTTTTCTGTTCTCAACACGAAAAGCCACAGATGGCAACAGGTGCGCTTCCTAAAAAAGCATTTGAAGAAATTATTAATGATACTTTGCTAAAACAATAAATAAAATGAACGATAATCAGGAGCAGGATATTCCTAATTTAAACGAAGATTCAAAACAAATTAGTAAAAAGAAATCATTCTGTGATAAATTTTCGATAATTTCAATAATTGGTGGAGTTCTTGGAATTTTAGGAGGATACCTTTACTATTCAAAAATTGGTTGTTCTTCCGGAACTTGTGCCATTACCGCTAACCCATGGATGAGTATGATTTGGGGCGGATTGATGGGATATCTTTTGGTAAATATTTTTACAGGTAAGGGTTGTGCAACAGGTAAATAATATTGCAAAATTAGTTATTGCAACTTTTAATAATTAATTTTTTTGCTTCAATTGAACCAAGTTTTGCAGCGATTTCTAAATCGCTACATGCATAAGATTGACTATTGATTTCAAGGTAAGTACATCCGCGATAATAAAACGCATCTGCATAAGAGGGACGAAGTTTAATCGCAACAGAAAAATCATCAATAGCATTATTGTATTTTTTTTGTAATAAACCAGCCCTGCCTCTGTAAAAAAAAGCTTCAGCACAACTGGGTTTTAATTGAACTGCATAGGTAAAATCGGATTCGGCTTCTATGAATTTTTGTAATTCCAAAAAGACAAGTCCGCGATAATTATAGGCCTCGTGCATGCCGGGTTTTAATTTAATCACTTGGTTGAAATCAGCTAGTGCTGTATTAAAATTTTTTTGTTCATAATATACGATCCCTCGTTGAAAGTAAAAGTTTAGGTCAGTAGGTTTTAATTGAATGGCGTGTGAAAAATCGAATATTGCGCCTGTATTGTCTAACATTATTTTTCTTACTAAACCGCGTTGATAATATGCTTCAAAATAATCCGGTTTTTGTTGTATTGAAATAGTGTATTCTTTAGTTGCTAAACTATAATTTTGATTTTTTTCATACATCAAACCTCTATGGAAATATGCAGTAGGAAAATTATTTTGAATAGCAATCGCTTTATTAAAATCCAAAATTGCCATCGTATCCATTTGCATTTTCTCATAAACTAATCCTCGAAAATAATAAAGGTCCGCATTCGAAGGGTTCAATAAAATTCCATTTGTATAATCTTTTAAGGCGCCTTTGTAATCATTGAGTTTGCATTTTAATTTTCCTGATTTTTGATAAACCAACGCGTTAGAGTCATTCAGCAATATATATTTTGAATAATCTTCCAATGCATCCAAATAGTGAAATAGCTCCTCTTTTATTTGGCCTCGATAAAAATAAATATGAAAATCGTTGGGATTAAGCTTATGGGCAATATTCAAATCTAATAATGCACCCTCATTATCTTTCATTAAATATTTTACCTTTCCGCTGCCCACATATGACTCTTCATAATTGGGCTTTAGCAGAATTGCATTTTTAAAATCACTAAGTGATTTTTCATAGTTTGATAATTCTTTATATACACTACCGCGATAAAAATAAGCTTCTGCATAGTCTGGCTTTTGTAGAATGGATTTATCAAAATCCAATAATGCTTCGGAATACTGGCTGTTTAAAAATTTTTCTTTTCCTGACACAAAATATTCTTCAGCTGTTTTTTGAGCAACTGAGGTAAATAAGATCATAAAATAACAAAACAGAAAAAATGCAAATCTGTTAATCATAGAAAATGGAAAGACCAGGAAGTGATTACAATCCTACTTACAGTACAAATCAATATTTCCGGCTGCTTTTTCGGAACCATAATTATCAGCTTTTTTAAAATCTTCGCAGGCACCCGTTTTGTCACCTGTGTCAATTTTTGTAAGAGCTCTGTTGTTGTATGCTTTAGCGTATTTAGGGTTTATTTCGATTGCTTTATTATAATCGCTGATTGCTTCTTTATACTTCTTTAGAGCAACGTCTGCAACTAAGCCCGCACGGTGCTTTATTATAATCGCTGATTGCTTCTTTATACTTCTTTAGAGACCTGTAAATATTTCCTCGATTATAATAAGCGTCTGCATCTTTAGCGTTTAGCTCTATTGCCTTGGTATAATCAGCGATTGCGCCATTAGAATCATTCAAATTTGATTTTGCTAAAGCTCTATTGTAATATGCATCGGCATCATTTGGGTTGATTTCAATAGTTTTTGTAAAGTCAGCTGCAGCACCAGCATAATCTTTCATGTCGTTTTTGTTGCAACCTCTGTTATAGTATGCATCTGCATCTTTTGGGTCGGCCGCAATAACTTTTGAATAATCGTCAATGGCTCCTTGAAGATCATTTGTTTTTTCTTTCAATAGTGCGCGATTATAATAAGCTATAGAATAATCTGGTTTTATCTGAAGAGATTTATTGTAATCAGAAAGGGCGGAAGTGTAATCTTTTAAATCGTAAGAACAAAGTCCTTTATTGTTCCATGCTTCGTAATCAGTAGCATCAAGCTCAGTAACCTTTTTAAAATCTTGTAAACCATTCGTAAATTGTTTTAATTTTCTGTAAGCTAAACCTCTGTTAAAATAAGCATCAACATTATTCGCTTCAATATCGATCACTTTCGAATAATCAGCTACTGCGCCAGTATAATCTTTTATGGAGTTTTTTGCTACAGCCCTATTGTAATAAGCAGATTTATAAGATGGATCAATTTCAATAGCTTTTGAATATTTAGCAATGGCTTTGTCATAATTTCTATCATACTCATCTTCTAAGCCCAAATTAACATAAGCCCTTGCATACGATGGATTAATTTCTAATGCTTTATTAAAATCAGCTTTTGCTCCTGGATGATCGTTAAGTTTGCTCTTGGTTAAACCTCTATTGTTAAAAGCAATATCATAAGTCGGTTTTAATTCAATAGCTTTATTAAAATCAGCTAATGCTTTTTTGAATTCCTTTTGTTTGTAGTATATCGTTCCTCTATTGTAAAATGCTTTTTCGTATTTTGAATCTAGTGCGATGCATTTATTATAACACTCCAAAGAGCCAGTTAAATCACCGGCATCATATTTATCTACACCTTGATTATAAAAATCTTCTGCAGTCTGTGCCATTGAACCAACAGCACTAATCCCAATTACAAATAGTAATATTAAAAACTTTTTCATAAATTTTAATTTTAAATGTTTATTAAACAAAATTATAAATTTTTTTTAATCTATGAAAAATATTTCATTTGTTGTTAAAATAATGCAACTCATTCCATTTGTTTATCGTATTTTCAATATAGAATAATTATTGTATTTTTGTTTGAATTACTTTTTAAAAATGGAACTAGGGTTTAACAAGTTTATTGAATCACAGCAATTATTTTCAGTCAATGATAAACTACTTTTGGCTGTTAGTGGAGGAGTGGACTCCATGGTAATGTGTGAACTTTTCAAACAAAACGGATATGATTTCGGAATTGCCCATTGTAACTTTGGTTTAAGAGGTGAGGAATCTAACGAGGACGAATTGTTTGTTAAAAAAATTGCTAAAGGATTAAACGTTCCGTTTTATAAAACATATTTCAAAACGGCTGAACATGCCGCAAAGCACGGAATATCAGTTCAAATGGCTGCACGGGATTTGAGATATGATTGGTTTGAAAAAATTCGAAAAGAACACAGCTTTAACTATATAGCAATAGCGCATCACCGAAACGATGTGGTGGAAACTTTCTTTATAAATTTATTGAGAGGCACTGGAATTGCCGGGCTTCATGGCATTCAAGCCAAGTGCAATAAGATTGTTCGGCCACTACTTTTTGCTAATCGCGATACAATTAGAAAATACGCAACCAAAAATAAAATTGCCTTTCGTGAAGATTCATCAAATAATTCGGATAAATATCTACGTAATAAAATTAGGCACCAACTCATTCCGTTGCTTAAAAATATTTGTCCTGAACTAGAAACCACAATTCAGCGTAACATAACACAACTCAAAGGCATCGAAGAAATAGCTCAGCAATACATCAAACTTCATTCGAATACTATAATCACTAAAAAAGGAAATCAGTTTTTCGTTTCTATAACTGAATTAAAAAAACTCAAACCACTGTCTGCTTTTATGTATGAATTGTTAAGGCCTTACGGCTTTTCTGGAGATATAACAGAGCAAATTAAAACCTCGCTTAATGGTATTCCGGGAAAAACATTTCTTTCCGAAACATATCGTCTAACAAAAGATCGGGATTTTTTGATTATCGAAAAGCGCATTAATAAAGGACCTTTTCAAAAAAGTATTCAAGTCCTATTATCAACCAAAAGTATTGAAAAGCCGTTGAAGTTAGGTTTTTGCACATTTGATATAAATAAAAAATTTAAAATACCAACATTACAAACTATCGCTTGTCTTGATTTCGACAAATTGAAATTTCCAATGATTTTAAGAGCATGGGAAAAAGGCGATAAGTTTTTTCCTTTGGGAATGAATAAGTTTAAAAAATTAAGTGATTTCTTTATAGATAATAAAATAGCTTTACATGATAAGGAAAAAGTTGTAGTTTTGTGTTCGGAAGATAAAATTGCATGGATTGTTGGGCACCGCATTGATCATCGTTTTCGTATTACAAAAGATACAAAAAAAATATTTCAGGCAAATCTTCACTAAAATTTGGATTCGATTGTTTTATAATATTTATTAAATGAAAAAATATTCTCTACTGTTAGTGGCCTTATTTGTGTGGTTTTTTGTTTTTCATCCTTTCATCCTTTCAGCACAAATGCTCAATCCTGTTAAGTGGACATATTCCGCAAATCGTATTAATGATACGGATGCAGAAATAGTTTGGAAAGCTGCTATTGACAATGGTTGGCATTTATATTCACATTACATTGAATCAGGAGGGCCGCTTCCTACTGATTTTAATTTTGCTAAAAGCAGCAATTTTCAACTGGTAGGCAAAGTCATAGAATCAAAATATTTACAGGAATACGACAAAATGTTCGAAATGACCTTGAAATATTTTGCCGGGGTTGCCATTTTTAAACAAAAAATAAAAATTTTAAGCGATAAACCTTTTGTAATTAAAGGAACGATTGATTACCAAACGTGTGATGACAAAGCCTGCATTCCCGGCAGCGACGCATTTACTATTAAACTAGATGGTGCAAAAAAAACAAGTGTAAAAAATGACACAAATGCTAAAGATACTACAACGGCTGTAAATGTAGGCCCCGACACAAGCTATAAAGAAAAGAATGCTTCCAAAACAGCTGTTATCTCTGATGATTCAAACAAAGACCTCAATAATTTATCACTTTGGGGATTTTTTATTTTTGCTTTTCTAGGAGGTTTGGTTGCATTGATGACGCCTTGTATTTACCCTATGATTCCGATGACTATTACCTATTTTCTACATGGAAATAAAAAACGATCAAGGGCAATATTGTTAGCTTCGACTTATGGACTTTCTATTGTTATTATTTATGTTTTGGTCGGAACACTTGTTGCCGTTATTTTTGGAGAGGATTTTGCAAATTGGCTTAGCACGCATTGGCTCCCTAATATCTTCTTCTTTTTAATTTTTATGGTGTTTGCCGCTTCTTTTCTTGGAATGTTTGAACTCACACTTCCTTCGTGGATGATTACCAAATCCGACAAACAAGCGGATAAAGGCGGTTTTTTGGGTGCTTTCTTTATGGCTTTTACATTAGTCCTTGTTTCCTTTTCCTGTACAGCACCTGTTGTTGGTAGTATTCTGGCCTTTTCAGCAAATGGTGAAGTTCTCCGTCCTATCATCGGAATGCTGGGCTATTCATTAGCTTTTGCTATACCATTTACTTTGTTTGCAATATTTCCAACTGCCCTTAACAGCCTTCCTAAATCAGGTGGTTGGCTCAATGCAGTTAAAGTAGTGTTGGGTTTTATAGAACTTGCGCTAGGTCTAAAATTCTTAAGTGTAGCCGATCAGACTTATCATTGGGGTATTTTAGATCGCGAAGTATACCTTGCACTCTGGATAGTTATTTTTACGTTGATGGGCATTTATCTGTTAGGAAAATTAAAATTTGCGCACGACAGTGATACCAAAAGCCTAAGCGTTCCTCGACTTATTCTTGCTATCATTACCTTATCTTTTGTGGTTTATTTGATACCAGGAATGATTGGAGCTCCACTTAAAGCTCTATCGGGATGGCTACCTCCTCAAACGACTCATGATTTTGATATTGCTTCCATGATACGAGAAAACGGCGGTAGCACTGGCAATAATAACAGTTCTATTTCGCTTTGTGAAGAACCTAAATATGCAGGCAAACTTAAATTGCCACATGGGATAAAAGGTTATTTTGATTATGAGCAGGCATTAAAATGTTCGAAACAACAAAACAAACCCGTGTTCATTGATTTTACAGGTCATGGTTGTGTTAATTGTAGAGAAATGGAAGCAAACGTATGGTCTGATTCTAAAGTGTTGAAAAAATTAAAAAACGATTTTATTGTTGTAGCCCTTTATGTTGATGACCATGACATAGAGCTCCCCCAATCAGAATGGGTAACCAAAGATGACGGTACAGTGCTTAAAACACTTGGCCCGCGAAATCTTCAATTCGAAATAAACAGATTTAAATCCAATGGCCAACCTCTTTATTTTATTGTAGATGCCAATGGAAACACACTTACAAAAAAACCTCAACCCTATAATCTCGATATTGAAAACTTCCTGCGTTTCCTTGATGAGGGTTTAAATGAGTATAAAAAGACTTCGAGCAAAAAATCTAATAATTAATACATGAAAAAATCCTTACGGTACTTAATAACTTTTTTATTTTTCATTTTTCCGTTGTGGATTAGTGCGGCCTATTTTAGTTTTCTACCCCAAACATTGACTCAGCCCGATGGCAGTATAATCAGCTGCTTTGCAAGTGGAGATGAATTTGTAAATTGGTATCATGATGCAGATGGATACAGCATTATTGAGGGAAGCGATGCGTATTATTATTATGCCATACAAAATGGTGATTATGCAAAACCTTCTGTATATCGCGTAAATTCTGTTAATCCGGCAACTGTAGGATTAAGCAAATGGGTAAAGCTTTCAAAAAACATTTATGATCAAAATCGCAAAGCATTTTATCAACTTCCTAAAAAATCAAGCAAGGCACCGCACTCAGGCACATTAAATAACATTACGGTGTTTATTAAATTTAGCGATCAAACGGAATTTGCTAGTCATCGTAGTGTTTTCAACAACAAATTTAATCAGTCTCCCGGTACATCTTTGAAAAGCTATTATACCGAAGCATCCTATAATAATCTTAACATAAATACTACATATTATCCAGTGTGTGCAAATGATACAAATATTTCCTATGTTGACTCAAACCCACGCGACTATTATCTACCCTATGATGTAAATACGAATCCTATTGGCTATACAAGTGATCGCACTGAAAGAGAACATACTTTGCTTGCGAATGCTATTAATGCAATTGCGTCTCAAGTTGATCCGGGATTAAATTTGGATGGCGATGGAGATGGCTTTGTGGATAATGTATGCTTTATTATTCGCGGTGGTAATAGTGCATGGGCTGATCTTTTATGGGCACATCGTTGGTGGCTCTCCACGCAAACTGTTTACATCAACGGATTTCAAGTAAGCGATTATACCTTTCAACCTGAATCACAAAACGATGTTCAAACAATATGTCACGAAATGTTTCATGCTCTTGGAGCCCCGGACCTTTACCATTACAGTTATGATGGTTTTTCGCCTGTTGGAAATTGGGATTTGATGGAATCTGGCTTTGGACACATGGGCGCATTTATGAAATGGAAATATTCCGGCAATACTTGGATCCCATCAATACCCGAAATTACAACATCAGGTACTTATACATTACACCCGCTTACTTCTTCTACAAACAATTGCTATAAAATAGCTTCACCCAATAGCCCGGGCGAATATTTTATTGTAGAATACAGAAAAAAAGTTTCCGGAACTTACGAAAATAGCCTGTCGGGAAGTGGTTTGCTTGTTTATCGAATAAATGAAGATGCCGGAAATGGAAATGCTAATGGACCTCCAGATGAAGTATATATCTATCGACCAGGAGGAACAGAAAGTACAAATGGAAATATTACTACTGCCTTTTTTTCTGCTAATGTAGGAAGAACATTTATTAATAATTTTTCAAATCCAGGAACTTTTCTCACCGATGGTAGCGTTGGTGACTTAAATATCTATAATATTACTGCTGCTGACTCTACAATTTCTTTTACGATTGGATTTAATTCACCACCTGTTGCAAACTTTTCAGCTAACCGCACTATAGTTGTACAAGGGGAAGCAATTAATTTTACCGATAATTCATTAGGTAACCCCACATCATGGCAATGGTCCTTGCCTGGTTCAAATACACCAACCACAAGTACACATAACCCAACGGGCGTTACTTATTCTAATCTTGGCTATTACAACGCAACAATGCAAGCAATTAATGCTTATGGCTCGGATACTGCTTTTAAAACAACCTATATTCGGGTTGTCTCAAATATACTGGATTGTTCTGGTGCTGTAAATTTAAGTTGTGGTGTACCATACGATGGAAATACTACATTTAATGGAGTATGTAATGTGAATCAGTACAGTTGTACCAATAATAATTTTTATGGTCCTGAAGTGGTTCATAGTATTACCATATCCGAACAAAGTCATATTCAAGCAACACTCAGCAATATTTCGGGTACCCTTTACGTAATTATTGCTGATAGTTGTAATGCTCAACATTGCATTGACTACAGTCACTATTACGCAAATTATTTTAACGCACCTGCCGGAACACATTACATTATTGTGGATGGATATAAAGGAGTCGAGGGTCCATACAGACTTACAGTCACATGTACTCCAAGTATCGGAATCCAATATGTTGAAAGCATTAGCACATTTAGTGTTTACCCAAATCCTGCATCAGACCAAATAACGATTTCTTCAAATTCATCAACGAATGATTATACTAAAATCTCAATTATTAATCTGCTTGGCGAAAAGGTTTTAGAGCAAAATAATTCAATGTTTAATTCTTCAAAAGAAATAAGTTTGAATGTTAGTGAACTAAATGCAGGTGTTTATTTTATACGCATACAAGGCATAAATGGAACCGGCGTTGTAAAGTTTTTGAAAGAATAAAAATGCGCTAGGAAGCAATTACTAAAAAATAATTCTTTTTCCCTTTTTGAACTAGAATATATTTATCATTCAATAAGTCTGTTATTCCTACGATTGAAGTTTCGTCCTTTTTTGATTTATTTATACTCACACTATTTTCTTTTAGCATTCTTCTAGCTTCACTTTTAGAAGTCATAATTTTTGTGCTTTCCGAAAGAAAATCAGCAATCGGAATTCCTTGTTGTAATTGAGATTTCGAAATTTCAAATTGTGGAACGCCATCAAAAACCGAAACTAGTGTTTCCTCATTGAGTTGTTTTAATGTTTCTGTAGTCCCATTTCCAAAAAGAATTTCAGAGGCTTCAAGCGATGTAGTATAATCATTTTCTGAGTGAACCCTAATTGTTATATCTTTTGCCAATGCCTTTTGCAATAACCGTAAATGAGGAGTTTTAACGTGTTCCTGTTCTAAATTTTCAATTTCTGTTTTTGGAAGCAGGGTAAATATTCGAATGTATTTTGAAGAATCTTCGTCTGAGCAATTCAACCAAAATTGATAAAATTTGTAGGGAGAAGTAAGCTTTGCGTCAAGCCATACATTACCACCTTCGGTTTTTCCAAACTTGCTCCCATCGGATTTTGTGATGAGAGGACAGGTAATCGCAAATGCTTCATTGCCCGTCTTCCTACGTATTAGCTCTGTTCCGGTAACAATATTTCCCCATTGATCGGAGCCGCCCATTTGAATTTTACAATGGTATTTTTCGAACAGATGCAAAAAGTCATACCCCTGAACTAGTTGATATGTAAATTCAGTAAACGAAATACCACTCTCCGATTCTAAACGTTTTTTTACGGAATCCTTTGCCATCATGTAGTTTACCGTGATATGCTTTCCGACCTCTCGTAAAAACTGGAGAAAATTAAAGTCTTTCATCCAGTCGTAATTATTTACTAACTCTGCTTTGTTATTTCCGTTTTCGAAATCCAAAAAACGGAGCAATTGTTTTTTTATACCTTGTTCATTATGTCGTAGTGTTTCTTCGGATAAAAGTTTTCGCTCCTCTGATTTACCCGATGGATCACCAATCATACCGGTAGCTCCGCCAACCAAGGCAATAGGTTTATGTCCTGCTAATTGTAAATGTTTTAGCATCATAATAGAGACTAAATGTCCAATATGTAAGGAATCAGCTGTAGGATCAATACCCACATAGCCAGTGGCCATTCCGTTATTCAGTAATTCATCTGTACCTGGCATCACTATGTGTATCATCCCGCGCCATTGAAGTTCTTCAATAAAATTCATTGCGTAAAATTTTTACAAACCTACATTTATTTTATTAAATAATGTGTCAAAAATTATATATGATTCCAATTTTAAAAAAACATACTTGAAATACGAGATAAAAATTCCTTATGTGCTTTACAAAAGTATTATATGTCTTTTTATATTGAACTAAATCACTAACTTTGTTTTAATATTTATTTTGGAGCTGACACTTCTCAAAAAATAAAAATGAAAAATACGGATGCCTTAAAAAAATCAATTTTTGTTTTTACACTAACAATTTTGCTTTTCTGCGAATGTGTTAAAGGTCAAAACGATAGTGTTTTTGGCTATGGATTTTTAAATAAAATTATAGGACAATGGAATGGCAGCGTTTTTTCTTCCACGCCAGCAGGTAGTTTTGATAAATGGTATGTTGATTTTCGTCCTGTATCTTCTTCGCAGGTATCGCAATATTCAATGCTCGATTCCAATACGGTGAACATCACTAGTTTTTTTATCGTTAAGTACAACGGCAAATTTAAAATTGCCATGCGTACCGAAGGTTGTTTCCAAAATAAATGTTGTGTGACTTATGAAGTAATGGATAGCATTAATGAAGCAGGTGGGTATTATCGTTTTGCAGATTTTGTTTCAGGAAAAAAAAGAGCTAGTACTATTTTTAAATTTATCAATGATGGATATTTAATGGAAGTGTACACTAATAAATTCAATAAATTAAATACGTTGCAACTGCACTCAAAATTCGAAACAAAACTTACTAGTCGTAATGCGGCAAAAGGTGCAATTAATAAATTTAACTATCCGCAACCATTGGTGGTAAAGGATTTTACAGCTGCATTTAAGAATAGGAACGAGAGCATTTTTTTTGATCTCGACAAAGACCCTTACAATGCAAGCGAGCAGCCCAAGCTTGGAAGTGTAACTGTTAATATAACAATTGACGAAAAACTGAAAGTGGAACAAACCAATGAACTGTGTGTGCTGATGACTACCGAGCCGCTTTTCGATGGACTTAAGTACGTAAAAGAAAACCTGAATTATCTTTCGAAATATGTTTACCTGCCGTTTGGAACGAAGACCTACACTATAAAAAACGTTCATCCAGGAAAATACTATGTTTATTCATTTAACGATATCAATAATGATAAAAAACATTTATCAGGTGATTATATGAGCTCAAATTTAACAAATAGCATAGTTGTTTTTACAAACGGAAATGTTTCGATAGATACAAAAATTGATTTAGTAATCCCTTAAAGAATATTGAAAAGTTATACAAAAAATCATATAGATATTTTTATACTACATAAAAGTGTGCGCATTATTATGGCGTTTTTGCTGCTTATAATTCCTATTCAATCAAAATAGATATGTAATGAATTACTGCTTATTATTTCGTTTTTCCCATAAAATTATCGGGAAACAGTAGCTCAAATAACCAAAATATTTTTACCTTTACATTTATAAAAGCAAGTCACAATTTTGCTAAACAGAGTTTTAAATAAAAACATGAACGTTACCAATAGGAGAACTGGAATTAATTTCTTTAGTTGTTCGCTATTTGTGATTCTGTTTTTTGTTTCTACTTTTACAAAAGCTCAATTTTACAATGGTTCTCAGATGACTTTTGGCAAAAACAGAATTCAATATTCAGAGCGCTTTTGGACATTCTATCGTTTTACCAAGTTTGATACTTATTTTTATTTAGGCGGTAAATCTCTTGCTATATTTACAGCAAAGGTTGCTGAACCGAACATCAGGCGGATTGAAAAAATGCTTGATTTTACCTTGGAGGATAAAATTCAGTTTGTTGTTTTTAATAAATTATCAGATCTTAAACAAAGTAATATTGGATTAGTTAATGATGACAAATACAATACGGGAGGAGTTACACACATAGTTGGTTCTAAAGTTTTTCTTTATTTTGAAGGTGATCATAAAAAGTTTGAGCGTCAAATACGGGCTGGTATTGCACAAATAATGCTCAATCAATTATTATATGGATCCCACATCACTGCAAAAATAAAAAATAGTGCATTGCTTTCTTTACCAGAGTGGTATTTACAGGGGCTGGTTTCCTTTCTATCAGAAGATTGGAACACAGAAATTGACAACCGCGTTCGTGACGCAATATTAAGCGGCAAGTATGATCGGTTTAATCAACTCACAGGAGAAGATGCTGTTTATGCAGGCCATTCCATTTGGCATTTTGTGTATGAAAAATATAAAGAAAACGGAGTGAATGTAATTCCGAATATCATATATATGACCAAAGTCAGCAAGAATGTTGAAAGCGGTTTTTTGTTTGTGATTGGTACATCTTTCAAAAGTCTTGTTTATGAATGGCTCGACTATTATGATAAAAAATATTATGACGAAGACAGTAAACTTAGTCTTCCTGACAGTAAACCTTTAGTAAGAAAAATAAATACAGATGCCGTTTATAGTAAAATAAAATTAAGCCCCGATGGAAAATATTTGGCTTACACAACGAATGAACTTGGCCGGTACAAAGTTTATCTTTACAATTTAGAAACAAAAAAGATTCGCAGAATTATGAAAAAAGGTATTCTGATGGACGAAAAAGTTGATGTTTCATATCCTTTACTGGCATGGCATCCAAGCGGAAAATTAGTATCAATTATTATTGAATCGAAAGGAAAACATTTTTTATATTTCTACGATATAGAAAATCGTCATTTTGACAAAGCACGATTATTTGATGTTGAAAAAATACTCGATTTCTCATATTCGCAAAACGGAAAATTACTTGTAATGTCTACTGTTGTAAATGGACAGTCGGACATTTACGTTTACAATATTGCTTCACATACATATGAACCTATTACAAAAGATAGCTATGATGATCTCTACCCTTGCTTTATTAATAATTCTACTAAAATAGTTTTCTCATCAAACCGAAATTTTGATTCCATTTTTTTTGAAACGAAACCGATATTTAATGGATTTCAAAAAAACTTCGACTTGTTCGTTTATGACTATACAACCAAAAATAAAGTTTTAAAAAATATAACGAACACTCCATTAAATGATGAGTTTCGACCTGTCGAATATTCTAAAAATTTCATTAGTTATTTAAGTGACCAGAGTGGAATATCTAATTCATATATTGCCCGTTTTGATAGCGCTATCCTTTATGTTGATACCATAACTCACTATCGCTATTTCACTTCTACTTTTCCAATTACCAATTACCCGCGTAGTATTATTGAACAGGACCTCTGCCAAAAGACTTCTAAAACAGCACAGCTAATTTTAAGCAAAGGGATTTATCAGATTTATATGAATGATATGGTCGATGTAAATTTTATTCCAAAAATCCGACCTGACCAAACGCTTTATATGAATGAAATTATCCAGAACGAAAAAATTAAACTCAAAACGGATAGCATTCTGAAAGCAATCATGAATGATACAACCAATCAAAAGCCAATCAATAATTTAAATATGGAGCAGCCCTCCGATAGCGGAAAAATTGATATTAATAATTATACGTTTGGTAAGCCCGGTAAAAAGAAGCTACAGACAGAGCAGCCCAAGCACCAACTTCTAGTAGCAAAAATTGATAGCTCTGGCAAACCGCTTCCTGACAACTTTGCACTCCCTACTGTTTTAAATTACGATGTTGAATACTCAATAAATCAATTAGTGAGTCAAGCCGATTTTAGTTATTTAAATGCCATGTATCAACCTTTCAGAAGCACTGACCTGACTTATAAAAATCCAGGATTCAATACCCTATTTAAGGTTGGAATCAATGATCTTTTAGAAGATTATAGAATAACAGCAGGCGTTCGGTTGGGTATGAGTTTAAGCAATAACGAATACATGATAAGTTTCAACAACATGAAATATCGTGTGGATAAAGAAATTATTTTTCACCGTCAACGTATGGACGAATTCAATGCCGATGCCTATATTAAGCATTATATTCATGGATTATATTATGTGCTGAAGTGGCCATTTAACGAAGCGGCTAGTTTACGCGGAACATTTTCGTTTAAAAATGATCGCTCTGTTTTTGCTTCTTCAGATCTTTACAACTTGCAAAAGCCCGACATTATGAATAATTGGGGTGGTATTAAAGGTGAGTTTGTGTTTGATAATACACGGGATAAAGGGCTGAACCTTTATTATGGAACACGCTATAAAATTTTCGCTGAATATTATAAACAAATTCAAGCCGACAGTAAAAATTTAATTGTCCTTGGGCTAGATTACAGAAAATATACGAAGATTAGCAGAACGTTTATTTGGGCAAATCGTTTTGCAACGAGTACCTCACTTGGTAATAATCGCTTACTTTATTTTTTAGGCGGTGTTGATGATTGGTTATTTCCAAAATTTAATTCAAACATAAATATTGCGACAGATCAGCACTATGCCTATCAGACATTAGCAACTAATATGCGTGGATTTACCCAAAATATCCGAAATGGAAATAGCTTTGCAGTGATTAATTCCGAATTACGTTTTCCCATTTTTAAATATTTAATGAACCGACCAATGAAGTCTGATTTTGCAAGCAATTTTCAAATTGTTGGTTTTGGAGATGTGGGCTCTGCCTGGACAGGAACCAATCCGTTTGCTGATGATAATGCACTTTATACTCAGATTGTTTATCATTACCCGATCACAGTCATTGTTACAAAACAAATTCAACCTTTAGTTGGTGGCTTTGGCTTTGGCTTTAGAAGTCGATTGTTTGGATATTTTGTTCGAACAGATTGGGCCTGGGGTGTAGAGGATGGATATATAAATAAAGCAGTATTTTATTTGTCATTCGGATTAGATTTTTGATGGAAAACTTAAAAGGAAAAATTAAAAAAGCAGCATCACTTTGTTTTGAAGAGATGGTAAATCTGCGAAATACTTTTCATAAATTTCCAGAATTGGGTTATGAAGAATATAAAACAGCGGAGCTCATTGCATCTAAGTTAAAAGAGTATAATATTCCTTTCCAAACAGGAATTGCAAAAACGGGAGTTGTAGGGCTCATAGAAGGGAAAAAACCTAATTCGTATGTGATTGCATTGCGTGCCGATATGGATGCATTACCCATACATGAAAAAAATAAAACAATTTATACCTCGCAGCACGAAGGCGTTATGCATGCTTGTGGACATGATGTTCACATGGCCTGTTTGTTGGGTGCAGCAAAAATTCTTTCTGAATTTAAAGAAGAATTTTCAGGAAGTATTAAATTAATTTTTCAACCTTCCGAAGAAAAATTTCCCGGTGGCGCTTTGCAAATGATTAAAGAAGGGGTATTAAAAAATCCTACGGTCGATGTTATTATTGGCCAGCATGTATTGCCTACATTGGCATGCGGAAAAGTCGGTATGAAAAGTGGAATGTATATGGCTTCAACGGATGAAATATATATTACCGTTAAAGGTAAAGGAGGTCATGCAGCAACGCCGGATTTGCTTGTAAATCCACTAATGGTTGCCTCAGAAATTTTACTTGAGTTAAATAATTTTGTAAATAATTATGAAAAATCAAACATTCCAACAGTCCTCGCTTTCGGAAGAATAACAGGAGATGGACGAACGAATATAGTTCCCGACGAGGTAAAAATAGAAGGGACATTGCGAACGTTTAATGAAGAATGGCGAAAACAAGCACATCAACTAATTCAAAATATAGCAAACGAAATAGCAATTAAATGGAACGCAAGTTGCGAGGTATATATAGATAAAGGATATCCGTTTTTAGTAAATGATGAATTGCTAACGAATTCTGTTTGCGATTTATCAAAAAATTTTCTTGGAACCGATAATGTAGTATCTCTTGAACAGCGCATGACAGCTGAAGATTTTGCCTATTTTTCACATGAAATACCTTCGGTATTTTATCGACTGGGTGTGCAACAAAGAGGAACAACCGATGTCCGTAATTTACACACCTCTACTTTCGATATTGATGAATCGGCTATAATTACGGGCATAGAGGTAATGACATGGTTAGCTATTAAATGGTTAAATACTAAGGCCTAAAAATGATTTTAAAAAAATCTTTTTTTATTCTTCTATTTATTCCAGTGCTTGGTTATTGTCAGTTTTTTGCTGTCATTGGTGATTTTCGATCAAATGGTCTAGGAACAGCTCCTGTTGCTGTTCTCGTAAAATCAAAAAATCCCGACTTCATTGTTTCAACTGGTGATAATTTTGATTTGAATAATGGCACCGTTGACGATCAGGTAGGGCAGTATTATCATGATTTTATTTATCCTTATTATGGAAACTATGGATCCATAGCAACTACAAATAGATTTTTTCCTACACTTGGAAATCATGAGCTTAATTCAGGAGGTGACACAAATTATATTAACTACTTTACTCTACCAGGTAACGAAAGATATTATAAATTGTCCTATGAAAACATAGATATTTTTTTTCTGAATAGCAATTCAAACGAACCGGACGGCGTAACTGATACTTCTATCCAAGCCCAATGGTTGCAAGAGCAAATTTTCAACTCTACAAAGCCGTGGAAACTTTTAATTTTTCATCATCCAGCCTATACATCAGGGTCACATGGAAGCACTGTTTATATGCAGTGGGGTGAAAAGTTTAATGGAATTGACGCGGTTATTTCCGGGCATGATCATACGTATGAACGACTATCTATTCAAGGTGTTCCGTATTTTGTGAACGGAGTTGGTGGCGCTAATCTTTATGGTTTTAATACACCACTTCCTGAAAGTAAATTCAGATATGCTGATAATTTTGGGGCTCAGTTTCTTACCGTTTCTGCTGACAGTATTCTTTTTCAATTTTATAATATAAATGATTCTGTTTTTGACACCTATATTCTTAAAAAGACAAACATTCAGACTTCAGATCAAATTTCAGTATCTCCTTTTATTGTACAGGACCAAGTAGTTAATTTTATTTTAAAAGGATCGTTGAATAAAAATGTTAAAATTGAAATACTTTCTTCAGAGGGAAAGGTTGTTTTTTCCAAGCCAGAGGAGATTGCGAGCTCAGACTATTTCAAAATTAACATTCCTTCTCTTTCAAATGGCATGTATATTATTAAAGTGATGTTTGAAAGCACTTTTAAAGTGGGTCGATTTGTTATCAGTCAACGTAAAAATTGATCCTTCACTGTAGGATTAAACAAAAAATAAAATATTTTTATATCTTTACACCATCATTTATTTGAAGGGAAATAATTAAAATTATTTAAAATGCCAATACTGGGTTCTATAATAAAAAGTGCTATTGAGCTACGTAGCAAAATTCCGATTGAAAAAATTAATAACGACAGTTTAAAAGCACAAAAGCGGAGTTTAAAAAAATTATTACGTAAAGCACAAGTTACTGCATTCGGTGAACATTACGACTTCACTTCACTACTTAAACAAAAAAATGTAATCAAAGCTTTTCAGCAAGCGGTTCCTGTTCATGATTATAACTCTATTTTCAGAAAATGGTGGTATCGTTCGTTAAATGGGGAACCATTTGTTTGCTGGCCTGATAGAGTAAAATATTTTGCTTTAAGTTCCGGAACCTCTGAAGCAGCAAGTAAGCAAATTCCAATAACTGCAGACATGCTCAAGGCAATTAAAAAAACAAGCACTCGCCAAATTGTTTCTCTTGCAAAATATAATTTTCCGATCGAATTTTACGAAAAGGGCATATTAATGTTGGGCGGAAGCACCCATTTACAATATAATGGAACTTACTACGAAGGAGATTTGTCGGGTATTACAGCCGGTAATATTCCATTTTGGTTTCAACATTTTTATAAACCTGGCAAACGAATTTCGAAAGAACGTGAATGGACAACAAAGTTGGAAGAAATTGTAAAAAATGCACCTAATTGGGATATAGGCATTATTGTAGGTGTTCCAGCGTGGCTTCAGGTATTACTTGAACGAATTATTACGGAGTATAATCTAAAAACTATTCACGATATATGGCCAAACTTATCCATATACGTTCATGGTGGTGTTTCATTTGTACCCTATATTAAAGGTTTCGAAAAACTATTGGCGCGCCCATTAACCTATATCGAAACATATCTTGCTTCAGAAGGATTTATTGCTTATCAAAGTCGTCCTGACACCTCTGCAATGCAGTTGGTTTTGGATAACGGATTATTTTTTGAATTTGTTCCATTCAACGAAAAGAATTTTGATGATACAGGGAATATGGTTGAAAACCCTGAAACGTTAATAATTAGTGAAGTTGAAGAAAATGTTGAATATGCCTTGTTGATTTCAACTTGTTCTGGCGCATGGAGATACTTGATAGGAGATACGATTAAATTTACTTCAAAAGAACGGAACGAAATAATTATTACAGGTCGTACAAAGCATTTTTTAAGTCTATGCGGCGAACATCTTTCGCAAGAAAATATGAATCGTGCTATCGAAATGTTAGAAAACGATTTGGATATTGAAATAAGAGAATTCACTGTTGCCGGTATTAAACATGATGTTTCAATGTTTGCTCACAAATGGTTTGTTGGAACCGACGATGTTGTTGATAAAGAAATTGTCAGAACAAAAATAGACGAGAATTTAAAAATATTAAATGATGATTACCGAGTTGAGCGTATTGCTGCTATTAAAGATGTGATAGTAGAAATTCTTCCTACCAAAGTGTTTTACGAGTGGATGCGTTTGAAAGGAAAAGAAGGAGGTTCGCATAAATTTCCTCGCGTTTTAAAAAATGACCAAATTAACAAATGGGAAGAATATTTAAAAATTAATAATTGTGTTGACAAAGTATAATGCTTCATACACTTCTTGAGGGAATATTATTAGGGCTGACTGTTTGTTTTTTAATAGGACCGGGATTTTTCGCTCTGCTACAAACAAGTATTCATCGTGGATTTAAATCTGGGATTTTTTTTGCTATCGGTGTAGTGATAAGTGATTTTACACTGATTGCATTAAGTTATGTTGGCGCTCTTCAGGTTATTGACAATTCAAACAATCAATTTACTATTGGTATTATTGGCGGTATCATCTTGGTTGCTTTTGGAATAGCAACATTTACCAGAAAAGTGATCATCGAAAAGGATGATGATGCGATGGAGAAAACTAAAAAGCCAAAACCATTGACTTTAATTCTGAAAGGATACTTTATGAATATTGCAAATCCTTTTCTGTTGATTTTTTGGATTGGCTCAATGAGTGTTATTAGTTCAAATTACGGAATGACATCAAACGCTGTTATATTATTTTTTACAGGAACGCTCCTTACTATCTTCGGAACAGATATTTTAAAATGTTTTGTTGCGAATAAAATCAAGCAGTATCTTAATCAGAAGGTATTACAATATATCAATCATGTTGTTGGTATTATTCTTGTAATCTCTGGAATTATTCTTATTGTCCGCGTGGTCTATACGTTCTGATTTCCGTCAGCACTTTTCTTCTGCACGACAATTGTTAAAATTAAAAAAAACAGAGCAATTATAAAGAATACGATAACTGCCAGAATAGAACTCCTCATGTTACCTGTTAGCATTTCAATAAATCCAAAACTAAAAAGCCCGCCCACTGTTGCTAGTTTTTCCATTACATCATAAAAGCTAAAGTAAGATGTATGGTCCTTCGTTTCGGGAATCATTTTTGAATAGGTGGATCTTGCAAGTGATTGAGTGCCTCCCATTACAATTCCTACACAAAAAGCCACACAAATAAATCCAATAACATCTGTCATCATATATGCTCCAACGCAAATAAATACCCAACAAATCAAACTTATAATTAAGGATTTTAGATTCCCTATTTTTTTTGAGAGCTTTGAAAAAAACCAAGCACCAAACATTCCTACAAGTTGAATAAGGAGAATTACTGGAATTAAAACATCCACTTTCAACTTCATCTCTTTTTCTCCAAAACTAGCAGCCATATACATTACAGATAGAACACCCATAATCATAAAAAAATACCCGACTAGGTAAATACTTAATAAACGAATTTTGATAATGCATTTAAACACATTTCGAAATTCTTGGTAACCTCCAGTTAATGGATTTACACCTGGCTTTTTATTTCCAAAAGTGTATTTTGGAAGTTTTGAAAAAGTTATTTGAGAAAATCCAATCCACCAAATACAAACTGTCAAAAATGAAATTCTTGCAGCTAGTGCAGGTTCTGAAATTCCAAAAAAACTTGGGAAAAATAGGACAATTAAATTTAATATTAATAAAGCAACACCACCGAGATAACCCATGGAATAACCGTTTGCGCTTATTCGATCTTGATCATCTGGTTCTGCAATAACAGGCAAAAATGAATTATAAAAAACCAAACTACCTCCATAACCAATAGTGCCAAGAGTAAAACAAATAATACCCCATTCAATAGTATGTGCATCGAAAAAAAATAATCCGCTGCATGCTAACGCACCGAGGTAAGTAAAAATCTTCATGAAAGCTTTTCGCCTTCCAGTGTAATCTGCAATTGAAGAAAGTAGAGGCGATAAAATTGCAACGAGCAAACATGCAAATGCAATTGACCAAGAATACAATACCGTATTAATAATGTTATACCCAAAAAATGAAACGATAAAGTCATTCCCATGACGGGTTACTTCATTATAATAAAGCGGAAATATAGCTGTAGCAATAGTGAGTTGGAAGACGGAGTTGGACCAATCATACATTACCCATGCACGTATGAGTTTTTTATCTCCGCGTTTAATAATGATATTATTTTCCATAAATATTCTTAACGAATGTAATTAGAAAATTAGTATTAAAAAAAATATTTTTAAATAATTGTCTTCTTCTTAGTTTTGGTTTTTTAAGTATTTAAAAAATAACATGAAATGTATTTAATGTGTCGATGTCTGAAAACACTTATAAATACAGATTATTTGGGATGTTCAATCAATCTCACTAATCAATAGTAAAAATTTTTATTTTTATTTGAGGTTGAAAAAAAAATATTGAAACGTTAGACGTTTTGTTGAATGCAAAATTATTTTTAAACAATTAATTGTTAATAAAGTAGATTAAAATAAAACAGAAACGCTGAAATAGCTGATTTAACAATACATCTAGAATGAATGAATTTTTTCAATAACACGGAACATATAAAATCGAAAATCATTTTTTTTGTTGTACGTATAGAATTGTATTTATCTTTGAGCAATTATTTGTTTAATCTTTAAATAAAAAAACGAAAATTATGGTAACTAAGAAAACTACAACAAAAAAAGCAGCTCCAAAAAAAGCAGCAAAAAAAGCAGCTAAGAAAGTTGTTAAAAAAGCAGCTCCAAAAAAAGCAGCAGCTAAAAAAGTTGTTAAAAAAGCAGCTCCAAAAAAAGCAGCAGCTAAGAAAGTTGTTAAAAAAGCAGCTCCAAAAAAAGCAGCAAAAAAAGTTGCTAAGAAAAAGTAACTTTTTTAACAAAGCTAAAAGCCTCGTTTTTTTAACGAGGTTTTTTTTTGCTCAAAAAGTCAAACTACTTTTTTATAACGCCAAACGGACATGCTTAGCATCGCAATAGCCAGAGTAACTAGTGAACAGAATTCCTTTATAAAATCAAAAAGACCTGATCCTTTCAGAAGAATCATTCGGATAATTTTTATAAAGTAGGCTACCGGATTCAACCGGTTAATTTGTTGAGCCCAGTCGGGCATACTTTCAACGGAAGTAAATAACCCACTCATCAAAATAAAAATCATCATAAAAAAGAAAGTGATAAACATCGCTTGTTGTTGCGTGTCTGCTAAAGTCGAAACAAAAAGTCCAATGCCAAGTATTACTAGCAAATACACAGACGCTGTTAAGAAAACATATCCAACATTTCCTATAATAGGAATGTGAAATAAAAGTTTTCCTACAGTCAATCCGATTGCAAGTTCAAATAATGCAATCAGCCAAAATGGAAATAGTTTGCCGGTAATAAATTGATATTTTTTTATGGGTGTTACGTTGATTTGTTCAATGGTTCCCATTTCCTTTTCTCGCACAATGTTCATTCCTGATAGCATCAATCCTATGATAGTTACCAACAATACAAGAATTCCCGGAACCATAAATGTTTTATAGTTAAGTTCAGGATTGTACCAAAATGAATAGGTAATGTCAATATTCTTTTGTGTATTTTCGGCACTAATATTTGTGCCTTTTTTAAAAATTAACTCTTTGTTGAAATCATTTATGATTCCCATCGAATATACATTAATCAGACCGGCAACAGTACCATTGATTGCATTTTCTGTTAACTGAACTTTTTCCTTTCCTTCGTAGTTCAGATTTTTTTCAAAGTTTTGTGGAATCGCGAAAACAACATCAGCATTTCCTTTTAATAGTTGATCTTCGGCTTCGGAAAAAGAGTTTGAATAACCGATAATTTTATAAAAAGATGAACCCTTAAATTTCGAAATCAGCAAGCGTGATGTAGATGATTGATCATTGTCAACGACAAACAATCGTATATCTTTCATCTCAAAAGTAGCTGCATGCACTAGTACCAGAAGCTGAATGATTGGCATAACAAAAATAATCGGTAACATAGATTTATTCCGGAACAACTGAAGAAATTCTTTTTGAATTATATATAATATTACTCTCATGTGCTATTCCAATCGGATATTAAATTTCTTTATACTAATCAAAATAAAAACAACGATCATCATAAACAATACAAGTGTTTCTTTCCATACATACGAAAGGCCAACTCCTTTGAGCATAATATTTTTAATGATAATGATGAACCATTTTGGAGGCATCACTTGACAAACCCATTGTAAAATAACAGGCATATTTTCAATGGGAAAAATAAATCCCGAAAGCAAAATTGATGGAAGCATCAATGCTATCAGCGAAAGCAGCATAGCAACCTGTTGACTATTGGTAACTGATGAAATGAGGATTCCGAGCGAAAGTGCTGTAATAATATACAATATACTTTCGGCTAACAAAAGAATCAAGCTACCTTCCACCGGAACTTCAAAAACAAAATGACCGATAAAAATTATTACACATGCATTGACGAAAGAGAGCAAAGCATAAGGCATTACTTTCCCGATAATAATTTGAATGGGTTTTAGTGGAGAAACCAAAAGCACTTCCATAGTTCCTAACTCTTTTTCGCGAGTGATTGAAATAGAAGTCATCATGGCCGAAATAAGCATTAGCAGCAAAGCCATTATTCCCGGGACAAACATAAATACACCTTTTAAATCGGGATTATAATACATTCTGGTTTCGGGAATAATTTGGATTGGAGATTTTGTTATGGGGCTTAACTCTTTCAAATAATCACGTGTGATGGCAATAGAATAATTTGTGAGTATGTTTGCCGTATTTGGTTCAGACGCATCGCTGATAATTTGCATGTGAGCCACTCCGCTTTTCTCAATTTGTCTTGCAAAATTAGGTTCAAAGACAATCACCAGTTTTGTTTTACCTCCTTTAAAACTTTCCGTAATTTCATCGTAATTGCTAATGTCTTTCTCAAGCTTGAAATAACCAGATGATAAAATCTTTTGAGTTAGCACTCTTGTCACAACATCTTTCGACTGGTCGTAAATGGCAATTTTAGCATCTTTGATTTCGTTGGTAACAACGTATCCGAATAACAAAAGCTGAATTACGGGAATGCCAAACAAAATAACAACCGTTCGCATATCCCGGAAGATGTGATAAAATTCTTTAATAACAAACCCTTTAAATCGTCTCATCTTATTCTTTGTTTCGTGCAAGTTGCAAAAACACTTCGTTCATGTTTTTTGATTGAAAAGTTCTTTTAAGTTCGGTAGGAGTGTTAAGGGCAACAATTTTTCCTTCAACCATTATTGAAACCCGATTGCAATATTCTGCTTCATCCATATAATGTGTCGTGATGAAAACGGTAATTCCTCTTTCAGCAATTTCATAAATCATTTCCCAAAATTGTCTTCGTGTAATAGGATCAACACCACTCGTTGGCTCATCTAAAAACAAAATCTTGGGTTCGTGAAAAACGGCAACCGATAAGGCTAGCTTCTGTTTCCAACCCAAGGGTAAATCTTTTATTAGTTTGTCTTTTGCTTTTTCGAGCGCCAGCATTTCTATCAGGATTTGCGTTTTCTCTTTAATAACTTTTTTTTGTAAGCCATAGATACCGGCATAAAATCGAATGTTTTCCACAATAGTCAAATCTTCGTAAAGTGAAAATCGTTGACTCATATAACCGATATTTTTTTTAATTAAATTTTGTTGAGTGTAAATATTAAATCCTGCAACATTCACTTCGCCCGATGTTGGTTTAGATAATCCGCAAAGAATTTTTATTGCTGTGGTTTTGCCTGCTCCGTTTGCACCCAAAAATCCAAAGATTTCGCCCTTTTTAACTTCAAAACATAAATGATTGTTAGCAACAAATCTTCCAAATTTCTTGGTGAGATTGTTAACGACTATCATATTTTCAGTAGCTGTTTCCATTTCTTATTTTTTCATAAGTGCCATAAAACAATCTTCGATGTTGGGTTTGATTTGTTTGATTTCGATTTGCTGATGATTTTTACTTTGTAAGTATTTCAATAAATTTACTGTGATATTATTTTCGTCAATGGCTGTAAAATGCATATATTCACCAAAAGGGTAGATACTATTGGTCAACGGAAAACATCGTATGTCCTGAAGCAATTGAAGAACACTATTGGTTTTGATTGCAAACAATGTTTTTTTAAATTCTTTATTTATGTTTTCGGGAGTGTTAACGTTGAGTATTTGTCCACCTTGAATCAGCGCAACCCTGTCACACAAATTTGCTTCATCCATATAAGGCGTTGATACTATAATCGTGATTTGATTTTGTTTGAGTCGTTTAAGCATTTCCCAGAATTCTTTTCTGGATACCGCATCAACACCTGTTGTTGGTTCATCAAGAATTAAAACTTTAGGTTGGTGAATGAGTGCGCAACAAAGAGCAAGCTTTTGTTTCATCCCCCCTGAAAGTTTTCCAGCTCTTCGGTTTTTGAATGGTTCCAGTTGAATATATATATCTTTAATCAGGTGATAGTTTTCTTCAATGCTCGTTCCATAAACAGTAGAAAAAAAATTCAAGTTCTCTTCAACAGACAAATCCTGGTAAAGCGAAAAACGTCCGGGCATATATCCAATGATATTTCGAATTTTTTTAAAATCCTTTTTAACATCAAGTCCTTCAAGCGAAATATTTCCTTCATCCGCAAGCAGCAAAGTTGCAATTATACGTATCAGCGTTGTTTTTCCGGCACCATCAGGACCAATCAATCCAAACAACTCGCCTTTTTCTACCTCAAACGAAACATTTTCCAATGCTTTAGTTGCGCCATAATTTTTCGAAATGGCGTTAACTTTAACTGATATAGTTGAAGATTCACTCATTTGAAGTTCACTTCGCCGGGCATACCTATTTTTAAAGTTCCATCATTTTTTACGCGCACTTTTACCGCATAAACAAGGTTCACTCGCTCTTCTTTGGTCTGAATTATTTTGGGCGTGAACTCTGCATTGGAAGAAATATAGCTGATTTCGCCCTGATAAGTTTTGTTGTTATCGGCATCTTGATCAACTTTTACTTCAACTTTTTGTCCGAGTTTAATCTTGGGAAGAATCGCTCCGCTCACATAAACACGCAAGTACATTTCGTCAAGATTAGCAAGTTTATAAAGTGCTTTTCCTGGAACAACAACCTCATTCGCCTGACTGTATTTTGTAAGCACAGTTCCTTTGAATGGATTTAAAATAGAGCAACGCTTTATCTGATCATTTAATTGTTCAATCTGTTTTGTGTATGATTCCAACTCGTCAAGTATGGGAGCGTTTTGGGTTTGTATCGAAAGTATTTGCTTGTCGTAAACGCCCATTACTCCATTGATTTCGTCCAATTGTTTTTGTGTGGCAGCACCGTCTTTAAAAAGTTTTTCGATTCGTTTTTTTTCTACCATCGAATTGCTTTTTTGTTCATTCAATACATTTATTTGTGCAAGCACATTGCTGCTCTTCGAAGAGATTCCTTTTCGTTGTGCAATCAACTGTTCACGTTTTAATGACAATTGAATAGTATCAATCAAACCAATACGTTGATTCGCTTCTAATCCATTTCCCTCTTCAATAGTTAAAAAGATTATTTTTCCGCTGACTTCCGAAGATACTGTGGTTTCGGTTGCTTCAAAGTTTCCATAAGCATCCGATTTTTTTTCATTCGTAGAGCAAGACGAAATAAAAACAATTAATCCGATAATAATCCACTTGTTTTTCATGAGTCTATATTTTTATTTTCTATAAATTTCCTTTGTTGATTAAATAATCCACTCTTGCTTTCACTTGTTGAATCTGGTGTGTTTTAAGGTTTAGCAGCGCTTGTGTGGAGGCATTCATTTCAGTCAAGTATTCAGTTGCTGTTATTATTCCGTTTTCTAATTGTGATGCTGCAGTTTCTACAATTTTTTTTCGCAGTTCAATAATTTGATTGTCTTGTGCAATCAATTCATCATATTTATCAATATCTGCAATGTTCTTCACAAGAACAATTGTAAGGTTTTTATTGAATGTCTCTTCCTGTGTTTTTATCAAATTGCTTTGCAAATCGAGTATTTGTTTTTCTCTGCTATTTTGATTCCAGTCCCAGATATTCCAATTGAATTTAAGTCCAACTAAAAAGTATGGGTTAAATTCATTCGATAACATATTTAGTCCGGGACGGCCATATCCAAACTGTCCAAAACTAGATAGCTTTGGTGAAGTCTTTACTTT
>Ga0172375_10001381_pt1 | contig 39083 bp, 35 predicted proteins | sample LakKiv1m_FD_114537 | JGI IMG/M metagenome (GOLD analysis project Ga0172375, IMG submission 114537) | Freshwater microbial communities from Kabuno Bay, South-Kivu, Congo - kab_092012_11.1m | ecosystem: Environmental > Aquatic > Freshwater > Lake | place: Democratic Republic of the Congo... | reverse complement strand
TGCTGGTTGTATGCCGCGGCGATCATGAAAAGGAGACGAACCGGCACATCGTCCAGGGATTGGAAATCCGCGATATCGCATTTGGAAACGCCGACCGAAACGACGAGATCGGTGACCGAGGAAAGGCGCACGTGGGGGATCGCAATGCCTCTTCCAATCGCCGTGCTCATCAGCTCCTCGCGCCTGAGAATTTCCGCGATCAAATCCTGCTTATTCTTGATCTGCGGCGCCGTTGAGAGGTTTTCCGCGAGCGCGACGAGGGCGTCACGCTTCTTGGAGTAATTGAGGAATAAAACCCGATTGGGAGCGATGATATTCTGAATTTGGATCGAACCTATGAGTCCAGCGGGGCGGTTCGACGAGAGTCGTTCATTGACCCATCGCTCTATATCGCTTTTCTTGAATCTCCAGACCGTTCCAATTTTGCCGGAAGGTATCTCGCCTTTCTGCGCCCAGTCATAGACTGTCCTTTCCGATACGCGGAGATACCGAGCGACCTCTTCTATGGTCAGGATGTCATCATCCATGCGAAAAACCCCCTCTTTTTAGAATTCGCTGACATATTATTGAAGCTAATGACGCTTTCTGTCAAGTAATACATTTTGAAAACAGTATTCCGTTACATTTTTTTGATTTCTTCCATGATTTTGTCCGCATCGAATCCTTGTCGCTTGAGTATTCTGTAGAGTTCCTCATTGAAGCGCGCGTTGGGCTCGCGGCCTTTCTTTCTCCAGGCCGCGGCGAGTCTCGCGCGCTCCTTGGCGGCCGCGCGGGCGAGGGCGCGGCTGAAATCGACATCCTCGAGGGCGGCGCGAACCGCGTCCTCGCCCTGGCCGCGCGAGCGGAGCTCGGCGGCCAGGAGCGCCGGGCCTGCGGCCCGGCGCTCCGCGCGGCCCCTCGCCCACGCACGCGCGTACCGCGTGTCGTCCACAATACCTTCAGCCACGAGCGCCCGTATCACGGCCATTGCGATCCGCCGCGAAAAACCCTTGGCGATCAGCTTCACCTGAAGCCCCGCGCTTGACTGCTCGGCCCGCGCACAAAGTTCCAGAGCCTTGCGTCTCGCCCTGCACTCCTCGTCTATCGAAACGAGCGCCTGATAGATTTCGTCCTCTTCCACGAAATCGGGGGAACTCATCGGCAACCGCTGGAGGAAGGATCGCGTCGCGGCGTCCGCAGCCGTCATCCCCGCGCCGATGTCTTGGTGCCCGCCGTCGATGAGCCCCAGCAGGGTCGGGGCCCGGGAGAAGGGTATGAAAAAAGAAATGCCCCCGGTCACGACGATCGTCGGATTCCCGGAGGCATCGAAGCGTACGGATTCGATCCGCACAACGAATATCCTTAGTTTAGCGCTTGGAGAACTGGAACCTTCTGCGCGCTCCCCTCTGGCCGTACTTCTTGCGTTCGACCATTCTGGGATCGCGGGTGAGGAGGCCATTAGCGCGGAGGGCCGCGTGGTTGGCGGGATCCACCTGGCCGAGTGCCCTGGCGAGGCCGTGGGCGCAGGCGCCCGCCTGGCCATTGACGCCGCCGCCTACGACGCTGATCACGATATCATATTTGTTCTCGCTCGCCGTGACGATGAGCGGTTTCATAACCACCGCCACGAGCTCCGCGACTTTAAAGTACTGGGAGGCTTCCTTGTCGTTGACGATCAACTTGCCGGTTCCCTCGCGGAGAAACACGCGCGCTATGGAACATTTTCTTCTGCCAGTGCCGATTCCAAGATTTCTGACCATTACATACCCCTTCTGTTCACAGGTCGATGGCGACCGGTGCTTGGGCCGCATGTGGATGCTGAGGACCAGCATAGATCTTCGCATTCTTATACAGTTTGCGGCCTAAGGGTCCCTTGGGAAGCATGCCGCGTACAGCCAGCTCGAGGGGGGCGACAGGGTCGCGCTCGATGAGCTCGCGGAACGTGTAATCTTTGAGTCCGCCGGGGTAGCCGGAGTGTTTGTAATACATCTTGTTCTGCCGCTTCCTGCCGGAAATCGCCACTTTCTCGGCGTTCAGGACGACGACGAAATCGCCCGTTTCCTGACTGGGAGTATAAGTTGGCTTATTCTTGCCGCGGAGTATGTAGGCGACCTTGGCGGCCACGCGGCCGAGGGGCTTCCCCTCCGCGTCGATAACGTACCACTTGCGCTCAGCAGTAGCGGAAGTAACGAAAATGGTCTTCATCATCAATGTATACCTTCACCTTATTCGTGTAGTTTTCATAAAATGCGCGTGGCATATTCCCACATTATGGCAAATGTGTCAAGCGCTCTCTCTGTCGGCGTCGCGCGTCGATCGCCGCTCACTCTTTCTTTTCTTCCGGCTTTTCTTCCTCTTTCTCTTCTTTCTCGGCTTCCTTCTTGTCCTTGATATCGGCCACGCCGATAAGTATAGCGACAGCGCCAACAAGAACGGCGATGACGGGGATGGAACCTCTCAGAAATGCCAGGACATCGCCCCACCAGCCCAAAACGCCGGGCAAGCACATTAGGAGGGCTGCGATCAAAAGGATAACACCGACAGCAAGAGCTACCATTTTATACTCCTTATCATATCATGTTGAACCCGATTTCGTTGAACCGGCGGCAATAACCGATTATAGCAAAGCCTAAGGCATCTGGCAATATTTCGATGGTTGCCATTCCCCTGCTTTGCGGCTATAAAGATTTTTATGATTTCCCCCGGATCTCTCGTCATCTACAAGAATCAACTCGCGCGAGTGGCTTCGCTCACGGATGGAAGGATTTCCCTCGAATTTGAGTCGGGCGAGGCCAAGAAAGTGCGTGAAAAGGATGTCACCCTCCTCCACGGCTCGGCTTCGAGCCACATCCCCCCACTCCTCGAAGGCGGCGATTTCGAGACGGCCCACGCGATGCTCGCTTCGGGGATCCAAGGCCGCGATCCTATTCCCACATCGTGGAAAGAGCTCGCCGAGCTCGTGTTCGGCGACTACACTCCCGCGACCGCGGCCGCCTGCGCGCGTTTTGCCGCCAAAGGCTTTTTGTTCGGCATTCGCGAAGAGGGGCCCTATGCCTTGAGCCTTGAGGAAATCGAACATCAGCGCCAAAAAAGCGAGGAGAAACTTCTTGAAGGCAATCGCCGTTCATCCTTCATCGCCGCTCTCCGCGCGGCCATCAAGAGCAAGGGCGCCACGGCCATCGAGCCCTCGCCGGAATTCACGCGTTACCTTGCCGACCTTGAATCCTTCGCGCAAGGAACAGGAGAGCGCTGCGCTATCGCCGCCGAGGCCGGCATAGCGGAAACCAGGGAATCCGTGCACCAAGCCCTCCTGGATTCAGGTATCTGGAAGACGTCCCACAATCCCTGGCCGGCGCGAGCGCACTGCGTTCTATGGCCTTCCCGGCTGGAATTTCCCGATGGCGAGCTGCCCTTTTTCGCGTCGCAGCGAAGGGATATGCGAGGCATGGTCTCGTATGCGATCGACAACGCTTGGTCCCATGATCCCGACGACGCGATAGCCATCGATGGGGACTTCGTCTGGGTGCATATAGCCGATCCGGCCGCTTTCATCGCCCCCGATTCGCCCCTGGACCTCGAAGCCCTCTCCCGTGGCGCCACTCTCTATCTTCCGGAAAAAATAGTACCCATGCTTCCCGAAGGCGCTATCGCCCGCCTCGGGCTTGGCCTGTCCCCCGAATCCCCGGCCCTTTCATTCGGTATGAGGCTTTCCGTGGACGGAAGCATTGTCGAGACGCTCATAGTGCCCAGTATCGTCCACGTTGCCCGCCTCAGCTATGAGGAAGCCGACACCTTGCTGGCCGCGGAAGACGCTGCTTTGACCGCGCTCAATGCGGCAGCCACTCTGCGTCACCGGAAACGCCTTTCCAACGGCGCCGTGGACATCGATTTTCCGGAAGTATCGATGAAAGCTGAGGGCGACGACCTGCGATTTCTTTCCGTGCCAGTCACCCGATCTTCCGAAATCGTTCGCGAAATGATGTTGCTTGCGGGTGAAGCGGCGGCCCGTTGGGCGCTTGAGCGAAAAATTCCCTTTACTTTCTCCAGTCAGGAAGCTCCCCAACTATCGAAGGAACTTTCAAGATCCGAAGAGGGCTCCATTTCCTTATCGGCCCAATATCAGCGAAGGAAGGGCATGAAGGCGAGTATTGTCGGCACGGAGTGCCTTGCCCATCAGGGTCTGGGGCTTTCCTTCTATTCCCAGGTGACAAGCCCGCTGCGTCGCTATCAGGATCTCCTCGCCCATTACCAAATTCGAGCTTGGCTAGCCACGAATAATTCCCTATCTTCGATGGGAAAGGCTCCCGTCGCGCTCGCGCCGCTTTCCGAGGATGAAGTCTCGCGAAGATGTCTTCTCGGCAGCCAGGCCGCGGCCTCGACGCGGCAGGCGGAGCGAGACTCCAAGCTTCACTGGATCGCGTATTTCCTCTTGAGGAACCCAGGCTGGAAGGGAAAAGCCATCGTCTTGGACCGAAGGGACCAGGATTTCTGGATCATAATCCCCGAACTCGGCCTCGAGACTTCCTTGCGCGCGAGAAAGACCCTCTTGCCTGATGATACTATAGCGGTAAGGGTGACAAGAGCATCCATTGCGTTGCGCGACATCACCCTCGATCTCGTCTCGAGCGCGGACGCGGGCGCAGCCGCCGATTAAAGCCGAGGTCATCCTCAAGCTCCGATTGACCTTTTGCCCCCGTCCTCTTATGCTTGACTGAGCCAAAATGGACAACCAGGAATTCAAGCTTTCCGCGATTCTCTCGATCGATATTCCCGATCTTTCCTTCAGCGATGAGGGTGATGAGAATATGGGATCGATTGAGGCATGCCATCGTCTCATCGAGGCGGCTTCGCTTTCGCATATGGGAAACCTCGTAAAGGCCATAGGCGATTCCTTCATCCTTTCATTCGACAATTGCCAGGACGCCGTAAAATGCGCGATGGACATCGCGATCCGCTTATCGTCCGGCATCGCCCCGACGATGATGCGGCATTCGCCGCAGCTCCGCGCGCGCATGGGCATCCATCTCGGTGACGTTCGCTTTTTCGAAAAGAATGTTTTTGGCGACGCCGTCGACATCGCCTCGGCCCTCCAGGCGGCGGCGCGGCCAGGCTCCATCTGCGTATCGGGCGAAGTCCTTTCCCTTGTGCGTGAAAAAATCGCGTTGGATACCTCGCTTCTCTCGGAACAGAGGCATAAAACCCTGCCAACCGGCATAAAAGCCTATGAAATCCAATTTGCCCCCGCTTCCGGAACCGAACCAAGCTCCGGGCGCCAAGAAGGCGCCGGGGAAGGCCACACGCTCGAAGAAATCCGGAAAGCCATACTCGCGGAGATCCGTGTTCAAGGCAGGCGCTTGACCGTGGATGAAGCCATGCGCAAATTCGGCTGGTATGGGGTAGAAGCCACCGAGGTAATCGCCTCCCTCGCCGAATCGGGAATTCTGATTTCCCAGAGCAAGGAGGCGCCCGGCTATGCATCCGCGAACGCGGCGGGCGATCTCGGGAAGAGCATCGAAATCGCGATCCACTCCATCGTTTCGGAAATTGAACGCGCCGTCGATACCGGCTACAAGGGCAGGCACCAGGGTGCCGACGGATCGACGGGGACCGGTCTCCACATGAGGTTCGATAAAGACAGTTTCAAAGAAAGCACGATGAATCTCAAGGAAGTGGGCAGGGAAATCCGGCGTCAGGTTCGCGAAAGCCGCCACGCCGAACGAAGCGGGGAGCGCCACTCAGGTCGCAGAGCCTCATCGTTGAGAGACCCTGAGCTTTCGACCGCCGCCTTCGATAAATACAGGGCGGATCTCTCCAAAAAGGCGGGAAAGCTCGGCAAAGGGATTGTGGGCGGCGTCATCTCCTTCATCGTGGTAAACGCCAGTTTGTGGTTTCTCAATCTTAATTATTCCAAGTACTTCCCCTGGGCCGCCATCGTCAGCGTTTTTTGGGGTTTCGGCCTCGTCGATTCCATCTTTTCCGCGATAAGAGTCGCCCGCCAGGCAAGGGAGGCGCAAGCCCTGCCCGACCTCGATGACACGCAGACGAAGGAACTCAAAGCCATCCACAGGGAGAGAGACTCGATCGGAAAGCATTTCATCAGCACGCTCTCGATTCCTTCGGCCCTCTGGCTCGTGAATATGGCCACCGATCCCGGCAACCCCTGGTTCATCATCCCATCCGCCATACTGGCGGCGACCTTCGTCATTCATTTCATCACCCATGCCGCGACTGCCCCCGGACGCAGCAGACGCTTTTTCGAGAAATTGGGGATCCGCGGAACCAAAAAGGGGCTGGAGGAAGCCAGGAAGAAGAGGAAAGCCACGGCGGAGGGGTTGGGCGCCTATGCTGATGTCTATCGCGATGCCCAGGATTCGGCCTCTGATATCGAGAGTTCCCTTTCATCCTCCGATCCCTCCTCCGCCGCCGAAATGAAACCCCAGCTCGATGGTTACCTCAACCAGGTCCTTCTTCTCGCCAAAACAGCGAACGAACTGGACACGATAATCGGGGAAATCCCCATGGAAGCCCTGAAGAAAGACAAGGCCACCCTAGCTGCCAAGCTCGAAAACTCCAAGGAGGGGATGAGACTCGAATACGAGGGAAGCATCAGGGAAATCGAAAAGCAGGAAGAATCCTTCAAGGCTCTCGCCCAACAGCGCGAAGTGATCGATCTCAGGCTGCGTTCATCGGTGAGCCAGCTGCAGCAGCTCAAGATGGACCTGGCGCGGGCGAAGGCCCTGGACACCGAAACCGATACGGGACGCAAGGAATCGGCCCTCTCTTCCATCCGAGCCCGGTCCGAGGAGCTATCGCGCTACATCGACGACCTGAAGGAAGGGAACCTGGAAGCGCTTGCCGATCCCTTCATCGAGCTCGAGAAAAAATACGGCGATGGTACCACCCTTCCCCCCGCCGCGAGCGGACCATCCCAAGACTCAACGCCCGATCATTGACCAGATTTTCTGCATGGCTTTGTCCGTGCTGCTATTGTCTATGTAAATTCCGGGCAAACGATACGGATCGATAGCGCTCGCGGCCACAAATCGATTATCCGAAGTCCTTAACGCTTTGTATCCGATGTTTTTCGCCACTTCGATGATCTCCTGTTTGCCTGTACCCGAGCCGAAAGGGAGCACCAGGATATCGGCAGGTTCGTCAGTGTTTTTTTCAATCGCCTCTTTGGAATCCGCCAATTCTTTCGTCACGGCGTCTTGATTGAGGTCGCCCAGATACCGATGACTTGTGCCATGCGACCCTATGGTGAAAAGCTTATTTCCCGCTTCATCCCGATATTCACTCATTTCCCTAATTTGAGGCCAGTTCATGTAGCCGATATCGCCAACAAAATTGGTTATCAGGAAAAACGTCGCCTTTATTCCATATTCCTTCAGGAGGGGGTAGGCGATGGCATACATCGAGAGATCGCCATCGTCGAACGTCAGCAAGGCCGCGTCGCTCTCAAGTTTCAGCGTTCCAGCCTTGACAGCGAGGAGATCCTGAAAGTCGATGACTTTGAATCGGCTTCTTATAAATGCCAGGTCATGTTCGAAGTTATAAATATCCCGGTTGTATTCGCTGCCCGTCCTTCCGTACACAAGATTATGGTACATGAGGATAAGGATCTTTGGATCGGCTCGTTTCGGAACATCCTTGTCCGCGAGCTGTTCATCGCTCACCGTCATGGCTTTGTGCGCTAAAATCTTCGAATCTTCCTTCCAGTAGCGGATGGCTCCCGTTTTTTCATCATCGATAGGCAATGAAGTGGCGCAAGAAAACAGCATAGCGGAAATCAGCAGTAATATCGTGCCAAACAACCAAGGTTTTTGCATCGCGCATTCCTATTAGGCAGACGTATCGCATGTATATCATCGGCTTATTTTCGCTAAAACTCCTGCGTAGCATCGATAATCTTCACGCAAACGGGGGTTGAAATCTCGATTCCGAAATTGGCATAGGTAAGCTTCCCTGTCAATCGATCGATCTTGAAAACCGCGATCGAGTCCGAGTCTTGATTGGCCGCAAGAAGATAGTTCCCCTCCCTATCGATTGCAAAATTCCGGGGAGTCCTCCCTCTCGTCGGCTCGTAGGCGATTGTTTTCAAGGTTCCCTCGTTTTCATCGATTCTAAAACAGGCGATGCTGTCGTGCCCTCGATTGGATGCGTACAGAAAAATCCCCGATGGGCTTATGTGTATATCCGCGCAGGTGCTCCGCCCCGAAAAGTCCCAAGGGAGAGTCGAGACTGTTTGCAGCTCCAAAAATCTTGCTTCTTTCGCGTCAAAACCATAAACAATGACCGATGAGGCAAGTTCATTGACGACATAGGCAAAGCGCCCGGATGGGTGAAATTCAAGATGGCGGGGACCGGCGCCTGGCGGCGATTTCGCGCAGCGATCTTCGCTCAATTCGATCGTTCCCGTTTCGCCATCGAAACGATAGGCTAGTACCATATCCAATCCCAGGTCCGGCACGAATATATAGTTGTTTGAGGGATCAAACGTGATCGAATGCGCGTGAGGCCCGCCCTGTCTGAGGGGATCGACGCTCGAGCCGTGATGCTGTATGAAGCTTGACGCCTCGCCGAGGCTGCCATCATCCAAAACCGGAAACACGGCTACGCTGCCGCTCATGAAGTTGGCCACCGCCGCGAATTTGCCCCTTCGATCGGTCGCGACGTGGCAGGGATCGGTGCCGCGCGTGAGGCGCATGTTCAGGAAATCCAGGCTCATCGCCGCCTTATCGAAAGAGAAGGAACTCAGCGCGCCGGAATTCGATCCATCGCACTGCTTGAGCTCGTTGACGGCGTAAAGATTCCTGTTTTCCGGCCCAAAAGCGAGATAGGAGGGATTCCTTATTCCCTCGACCACCCGGATCAATTCCAGCTTTCCCGAATTCTCATCCAGGCTGTAGATATATATTCCCTTGCCCTTTCCCTGCAGTACTTTCCCTGTTCCGAAAAGGATAGGCTCCGTATAGGTGCCAACAAAAACAAGCTGTTTCTTGCCCATCATATTCCTCATTATAACGATTGGATCCTGTATACATTAAGCAATATCGACAAAATACTGTCAATTGGAGCCTAGCCGCGCAACCCTCCAATTTGAAGATATTTATCAACAACAATGAGGAGAGTAGTTGAACTGCGCTTATGGTTCTTATATACTGGATCCAGAAAGCATTATCCGGAAAAAAGGTGGTATGCGGCAAATGGCCGAAGAAATCAGGATGAAGTATCACAGCATACAGGACATCGTCTTCACCACCCTGCGCGACGAGATCGTATCCCACGCGCTCAAGCCGGGAGATATCCTGAATACGGTCGAGCTTTCAAAGCGCCTCGGCGTCAGCAGGACCCCTATCCGAGAAGCTCTCAACAGACTCATCTCCATCGGCCTCGTCGAGGAAGCGCCTCACCGAAGCTGCTGCGTCAAAAAACTATCCGGGGATCAGCTCATAGAAATTTATTATATCAGGGCGGCCCTATCGGGCGTGGCGGCGCGCTTAGCCGCCACGAAGATTTCCGATTCCGACAAAAAGCTGCTTTCGGATTTATGCGACCAGATGGAACAAACCGACGAACCCGACCAATCGAAGACGATGCTCGATAAAAACCGGGAATTCCATGACATCATCATAGCCGCAGCCAATTCTCCCCGCCTCGCCGACCTGCTCGAGCAGTACTACTCCCAGAGCCAGCAATATAGGGCGCTCGCGCTCGAGCTTCCCGGGCGTTTCGCTGAAATCTGTGCCGAGCACCGCAAAATCGCCGAGGCTTTGGCTCGCGGCGACAAAGAAAAAGCGGAAGTCTATACGCGCGAGCACTATTTCAATACCGCCAAGAGGATTGCCCAGGCTTTCCAGATGAGTTCGGAAATCTGAGGAGAATCCCCGCGCCGAACGCGGGGCACAATCGCCCCTTCTCAGGATTTCGATCCGGACGAATCGGCGCTCCGTATCTTCTTGAGCGCGTGGATTATGAATTCATTGCGCAGCTTCGCCAAAGCGTCCATATCCTTGACGCTCCAATCGTAGAATCCCTTCCCCGTCTTGTAGCCCAGATTCCCTTCCCTCAGCATCCCGGCAAAGCAAGAATTGGCCTCATGGCTGTCGCTTATGCTTGGCAGCACGCTGTTCTGCACGGAATTGCAGAGATCGACGCCTACGGCGTCCACATGTTCCAGCGGGCCCCATACGGGAAACCTGATTCCCATACCCATCTTTACCGCCGTATCCACGTCCTCAGCCGAAGCGAGACCAATCTCCACGATATGCGACGCTTCCCGGATCACTGCCTGCAGTATTCTGTTGGCAAGCTGGCCGGGGAGATCCTTCTTGACCAGGACAGGGGCCTTCCCCCAGGCTTTCAGAGTCCGCACGACCCATTCGGCCATGGAAAGGGAGGTCTTGTCGCTCATGACAACCTCGACCAAGGGCACCAAATGCGCGGGAAACCAGAAATGGGCGGTCGCCGTTCTTTCCGGATGTTTCGCGAGCGCCGCTATTTCGGTAATCCGCAGGCCTGATGTATTGCTCACGATGGGAATGTCCTCAGGCAACAATCCATCGAGCCGGGCGAACAACTCCTGTTTCGCCGCGAGATTCTCCACAATGGCTTCTATCACGAAAAAAGCCTCGCCGCAGTATTCCTCCGGGTTCTTGCCATAGCGTATATTCTGGATGGCGAGTGCCTTTGTCCCCTCTGAGATAAGGCCATTTTCAGCGAGTTCGTCCAACGCGCCGCTCAGGCGTTCCGGACATTTTTCGCGGGCTTGATCGGAAGACTCGATCAGGATCGTCGGGTTGCCGGCGATCGCCGATATCGCGGCGATTCCGCTCCCCATCATACCCCCGCCCACTATCATCACGCTGTCTCTTCTCATGATGCTTACGCTCCTTTCAATGCCGCACTCCCCCAGGGCCTCACTTTCGCTTGATGTATTTCTGGGAGTCGATGGCCACGGCCAGGATGATGATCATGCCTTTCACGATGTACTGGACATAGGGATTCACGCCGATGAATACGAGGCCATAGTTGATGATTTGGAACATGAGGACACCGGTGACGACGCCGACGACCGTTCCTACGCCGCCGCGCATCGATACGCCTCCGACGACGCAGGCGGCGATCGCGTCCAGCTCGTACCCCTGCCCGAGCATGTTCGTGACACTTCCCGTGCGCGCGCCCTCGAGGGCCCCGCCGAATCCGTACATGAGCCCCGCTATCACATAGATGATGAGTATATTCGCCACGACATTGACGCCCGAAACCGTGGCCGCCTCCACATTGCCGCCGATGGCGTACATATTCCTGCCCAGTTTGGTCTTGTTCCATATGAACCAGACGATGATGGCCGCGGCGAGCGCGTAGAGAATGAGATAGGGAATCCTGAAATTGTCGAATTCAATGGCGCCTTGGGCGAATCGGCTGAATTTTGGGTCGAATCCGCCTATGGGGGATGAATCATTGAACTCGTCGATATAGAGGGACTGGAGCCCGTAAATGACAAGCTGAAAGCCAAGCGAGGCGATGAAGGGGGCGACCTTCAGCTTGGAGACGACAAGGCCTTGCGCGACCATGAAAAGCGCGCAGAGCGCCATCACCGCGAGTATGGGAACGAAGATGGGCAGCTGGGGCAGCTTGGGGAAAATGCGTTGCGAATAATTGACCGCCTGCAATAGCGATGATGAGATGATCGCCGCCATGCCGACGCTGCGGCCGAGCGAAAGATCGGTATAGCCAAGGACGATGATGCTCGCGACGCCCAGGGCGAGGATAATGCGCGACGAGGATTGGGTCACGATGAAATAGAAGTTCTGCAGACGGAGGAAGTTGGGCGAAATCATGACGATGATCCCGAGCAGGATGAGCATCACGAGATAGAGCGCGTTCTTGATGAGAAAAGCCGATAGTTTCGCCTTCGTGTCGGCGGCTTTCCGGTTGTCGTTGGCCATCGCTGATACCCCTTCCTTCAAATATACATGGCGGCTAATTTCAGGATTTCTTCCTGGCTCGTCTTCGCCGCGTCAACGATTCCCGCCATCCTGCCATTGCTCATCACGAGAATCCTGTCGGCCACGCCGAGCAGCTCGGGCATTTCCGATGAAATGAACAGGACGCTGTTTCCCTTGTTCGCCAAATCGATCATAAGTTGATAGATTTCGAATTTCGCGCCTACGTCGATTCCCCTGGTCGGTTCGTCGAGGAGCAGCACTTTAGGCGATGTCAGGAGCCATCGACCGAGGATCACTTTCTGCTGGTTGCCCCCGGAAAGATTCGCGATGGCCGCTTTTTGTGAAGGCGTCTTCACCGATAATGCGTCGATCACCCACTGCGTGTCCTTGGCGGCGCGCTTGTAGCGCATCACGCCAAAACGAGCATAGGCGTCGATATTCGCGATCATCGCGTTGAACTGGATATTCAGCAGAGGGAAAATCCCGGTCGCGCGCCGCTCTTCCGTGACCAAACCGAGACCGCTCGCGATGGAAGCCCGGGGGAAATGCCTCGTGATCCGCTTCCCGCCTACGTGGATTTCGCCTTTCCTTTTCTTGCGAAGCCCGAATATCGTCTCCACCAATTCGGTCCTGCGAGAACCGACGAGGCCGGAGACTCCCAGAATCTCACCCTTGAACAAATCGAAGGAGACATCATTGATCGAAGGTTGATAGGTTCCCGACAGGTCCCTCACGCTAAGAACCACTTCATCCGAAGGCTTGTTCGTCTTGGGCGGATAGAGTTTGGCGAGATCCCTTCCCACCATGAGGGAGATGATCCTGTCCTTCGTCAGATCGCCCGATTTTTCGGTCGCTATCCATTTCCCATCTCTCATGACGGTCACTTCATCGGCTATCGCCAATATCTCCTCCATCTTGTGGGAGATATAGATGACCGCGACACCTTCTTTTTTGAGGGTCCGTATTATGGTGAAGAGATGCTCGACCTCGTTTTCCGTAAGCGAGGACGTCGGCTCGTCCAGGACGATGATCCTCGCGTTGCACGATACGGCCTTCGCGATTTCCACCATCTGTCGTTCCGAGACCGAAAGAGCCCCTATTTTCTTCTGGGGATTCACGTGGATCTGAAGCTTTTTGAAAACCGAATTCGTCTCGGACAACATCCTCACGTCATCCACGACGATGCCCTTTATGGGCAATCTCCCAAGCCAGATGTTGTCCAAAACGCTCCGTTCCAAAACCTGATTCAATTCTTGATGGACCATTGAAACACCGCTGTCCAGGGCTTGTCGCGGGCTTTCGAAGGCGACAGTCTTGCCGTCCAGGAGAATCTCTCCGCTGTCTTTTCGGTAAATGCCAAAAAGACATTTCATGAGCGTGGATTTGCCCGCGCCATTCTCCCCCATCAGCGCGTGCACCGTGCCGGGCCTAAGGAAGAGCTGTGCATCGTCCAGGGCTTTTACGCCCGGGAATTGCTTTGAGATGCCCCGCATTTCGAGAACGTACATTCGATTCCCTTTCTCAATACAATAAAAATCGAGGGGAATGGCCCGCTACGCGTCAGCCATTCCCCTGTGGCATCCAATGAGAATCACTTCCCCTCGGTCTTGGCGTAGGCCGCTTCCGCCACTCCGACATTAGCCTTCGTGATTTCAAAATAAGGCATGCGCACATCGCGGAAACTGCCGACTTTTCCCACCTTGACGCCAGTCATCGGTTCGATGCCGCGGACAAGGTTTACCGCTATGGTCAGGATGGCCTCAGCCTCAAAGTTGGGGTCGGAGAGCACCGATCCGAGCATTATATCATCCTTGATGAGGGGCACAACCGTGGAAAGCGCGTTGATGCCGACAACGCCCATGTATTTCTTGCCCGTGAAGTAGCCAGCCGATTTCAGGGCTTCCACGGCGCCGAGAGCCATGGCGTCGTTGTTGCAGATGACCATCTCGGTCTTGTCGCCGAATCTGCCGAGCCATGTCTCCATGACGTTTTTGGCCTCGGCGGTGTTGAAATTGGCGGGCTGGAGAGCTAGTTGTTCGGTAGGGAATCCCGCCTTCTGCATGGTTTCGACGACCAGCTTCGTCCGCGCCTCGGCGTCGGGATGCCCGGGCGTTCCTTTCAGGATGACATACTGCATTTTTCCATCTTTATTCTTGTCGAGCGTGGTCTTGTTCTTCCACGCGTTCATGATGAGCTGAGCCTGGATGACGCCCGATTCCTCGGGTGTCGTACCGACATACCATGCTTTGTCGTAGCTGAGGATGTCCGCGGAATCCGGGCACCGGTTGAAGAAGACGACGGGAATTTTCCGAGCCTTGGCTTTGGCGATCATGGTCGAGGCCGCTTTCGGATCCACCGGGTTGATCGCCAAAACCTCGACGCCCTTGGCGATCAGCGTGTCGATCTGGTCATTCTGGGTTGGCTGGTCGTTGCGGGAATCGAAATACTCGACGCTCACGTTCGGCCCGAGATTCTTCTCGAAAGCCTTCATGCCGCCTCGCATGTACGACAGATAGGTGTTCGAGAAATCGAAGAAGACGACAGCCACTTTCACTGGCTTCGTCGCCTGCGACCAAAGCGGAGCGACCGACAGAAGCAGCATCGCGGTCAGAACGAGCGCAATTCCTTTTTTCATACCCTTTGCCTCCTGAAACGGACTTTACGAATTTCCGCGGGGGTTTCCTAACGAACCACCGCTATAGCTACCCTCCGGGGCGACTATCATTGGGTTTGAGAATATCGAATCGACGAATGCAGACAGGGTCTCCTCTCTATCGACATCAAGGTGCCCCTCGACGGCGAACAGCTGCCAGAGTTCTTCTTGTCCCACGCTGTCCCCCGGCTGGACGAGCTTGAGGGGCGACAAGGTTTCCATCTCCACCATTCGATCGTCGGCGAAGGTTTCGTACGAGACACCAAAATCGGGATATTCGGCCGCGATATCGTGATGATGCTCGATGAGAAAGCACTGGCCTTGGTTTACGTAGCAGGCCCATCCATCCTCGTTGTTGATGCCTATTTTGAGATGCTCTTTCCGGCCGCTGTCGTGGCGGAGCGCTATATAGCGCGAACCCCATGTCAGCCGGGGATCAGCCATATTCGTGTAGGGCCATAGGACGATGCGCCGATTGGGCAGCACGTCGGTCTGCCGCCCAGGCTGGGGGAGGATTTCAATCCCTCCCGACTCCACGCTGGTGATCGACCAGGCGGCTATCGTGATGGGGCGATCGCTGATATTTTGGACGACATGGCGTACTCTCACCCTGGAAGATGTATTTTCGAATTCGACCTCCGTGAATAGCCTCACGCCAGGCGCCCGTCGAGGTTGAGGAAGGAACCTGGCGCCTTTTCCCAAGGTCTGGAAATCGACCGGCTCATTATCGGGATAAAATGCGCCGGGGAAGGAATGTGGAGCCACCCATAGCCTGTTGCCGCCCCTGATGTTCCAATAAGCTCCCGGATGGAAAACCCTGTCGAATTCCCCTCCCTTCTTTACATACTCCGGATCCCTGTTGAAAAACATGACATTGGGGCCTTCGCCGAGCGAATAGTGTAGTATCCTTGGGCCGTAATCGAGAGAAACATAGATGCTGGCTGTTCCGTTGGAGATGTGGACGCAGGCGCCATACTCTGAGTGTTGCGTTCTCTCCACCTTAACGTCCACCGTCAATGGTCCCCCCTTCTTCCGGGCCATTGGGCTCGATTACGACCTTGAGAGCGCCTTCCTTTCGCCCGACAAAAGTATCGAGCGCTTTTCCAAAATCATCGAGGGGGAATACGTGGGTGACAAGATCGGCCACGCGGAGATTCCCCGAGGCGATCGATTGGATGATTTTCCAGGAAACATTGGGATTCGCCCTGGATCCGAATATTGCTATCTCATTGTGAACGATGTATTTATATGGAAGCTTTTCCAGCACCTTGTCGGTCGGGACACCCAAAAGGCCGACTTTCCCGCCTTTTCTGACCATGCGGACCGCTTGGGCAAACGTGCCCTCAGCTCCGCTGCATTCGAATGCCTCGTCGACCCCCTCCCCGCCCGTCGCCTTTCTCACCCCATCGACGGGGTCTTCCTTCTCGAAATCAACGATAGCGTCGGCCCCCAATGTCACCGCCGCACGAAGCCTGACTCCTCGGCCTACCATTATGACTCGCGCCGCGCCAAGGACTTTGGCAAACCTCATCGCGATGAGGCCTATTGGCCCTGGGCCGATAACGGCGACCGTCCCGCCGGCCGTTATCCCGGTCAATTCCATGCCATGCAACGTCACTCCGGCCGTATCGACGAGGGCGCCTTCCCTGAAGCTGACCGAATGCGGCATCTTCTTGATGCTTTTCGTGGAATACACATTGTATTGGGCGTAGGCGCCGCGCGAAATGAAGCCATAGTGTCGATGCCCGGTTTCCGGTTTGCCATAGTTCTCGCAGAGCGTATAGCGGCCGTTCATGCAATTCCTGCAAACTCCGCAGCCTTTATGCGCTTCTCCCGCCACGCGATCCCCTGGGCTGAATTCGTTGACTCCGGCACCGACCTTTTCGACTTCGCCGGACCACTCATGCCCGGGAGTAAAGGGGTAGAACGGCGGCCAGATACCGGCCAAACCTCCCCTTATGATTTCAGGGTCGCTTCCGCATATCGCGACAGCGCGGATTTTGCAGAGCACCTCTCCAGGCCCCGGCTCTGGCACAGGAACCTGCCTTATCTCGAATTCCCCCGGGGAGGTGAGAACCAGGGCTTTCATCAGGTTTTCATGTATCGTGTTCATGTAGTATCCCTATTGTGGATCCAGAATACAGGACACAGGATACAGGCATTCCCGAATGCTGTCAAGGGAAATTGCCACTCCCCTCCCGGATAGTTGACAGCCTGTCGAGGCACATCTACCGTGATGAGGAGGGAAGCGTGGCATGGAAATATTCATCGCTCTTGAAACCTACGACGACCTTTTTTCCGATTTCGATATTAGGGGCTATGGCGAACGAGCCTTTTCCAAAGATTTTCTCGAGGAACTCCGCCTGCGATTCCGTAAATTCGGGACCATGTCCGGCGTCGATATCGTATTGCTGGTCCCTGCCCAGCGGAGGAATCTCGGCCACGAAGCCTTGATTCAAGGAAGGATGAGCGCTTTTTTCGCCGAGCGCTGCGCGCATTATTTGAAGGAAGATAAAAAGAAAAAAGGAATTCGTTGCTGTCCGTATTCACCGGGCTCGCGCTCTTATTTGGCGCCACGTTTCTCGTAGAAAATTTCCGCATGTTCCCGATGCTCAAGGATTTCCTCCTGGTTCCCGCCTGGTTTTTCGTTTGGAATGGCCTGGATCTCTTCATCAAGGAAAGGCGGGAGATGGGCATAAAAAGGGACTATTACGGCACGCTCTCATCTTGCGGCACGAGATTCGGGACTATCGAGGATTTTCAAGAGAAGGGAGGAATGGCGCGATAAAGCGAATCCGACATTGGCCCAGGCCCGATTCGAACGGGCGACCTGCTGCTTAGGAGGCAGCCGCTCTATCCATCTGAGCTACTGGGTCGTGGCGCGCGGCGATAGTGCCGGCGATGGTTCCGGCGGCGCATCCGAAACGACATTATAATAAAGTCCGATTCGTGTCAACGACGATGGCCAAGGTTGACCATCCGTTCTTCCTGCGGTTATGCTGAGGCCGCGATGAAACTTTGGTTTAAATATGCCGCGGGGATCTTGTTCGGCGCCGCCCTCTTCGCGGTCAGCCCAAAAGCCCTCTTGGAAGACGGAGGCGCGCTCGCCTCTCTGGCGGAAATTTCCCTACGCATTGGTTACTACGTTCTCGGTGCCCTTCTCTGTGTCAATCTGCCCATCGCGGTGTTCAAACTCTATGAGGAAAAAAAATTCTGGGATATCGGGCTCAGAAGCCTGCGTTTTTTTATCCTTTCCATAATATCGGCTTCACTGGTCGGTATCATCGCGGCGCTCATCGCATTGCCCGTCCGAGTGCCGCTTCTTTCCGACACCTCAGCCCAGACCGTCAATAGCTTTGGCAGCGGCCTATTGGCGATTTTCCCTCAGAATCTTGGCGCCATTTTTTTGAGTGTGGGGGGCATGGCTGCCCCAGCCCTTGTCTTCGCGATGAGCATCGGCCTTGCCATGGCCCATGACCCCATGGCTGCCCGTCCCGTCGCCAATCTTCTCGACTCATTTTCGCGAATTCTCCATACCATCAATACGTTCATGACCGAAATCCTCGGCGTTCTCCTCATCCCCCTATCGGCCAGAGCCCTTTATCTGGTGACTACATCGCTGACCGGAGGAATATATGCTTCCTTCCTCGCGATTCTGGCTATTGCTTCGTTTGCGGTAATCGCCGTAATCATACCTCTCGCCGTCTATTTTCTGAGCGGAAAAAACAACCCTTTCCCGATTATCCTCTCTGGGTTGCCCGCGGCCCTGGCGGCGCTTGCGTCAGGAAACCTGAGATTTTCCTCCGGGACAACGGTGAGACAAACCCGTGAAAACCTTGGCATAAAACGTCGCTACAATGCCATCCTCATGCCGGCCGGGCTTTTTTTCGGCAGGGCGGGCACCGCCTTCGTCGCGGCCTTGTCCTTCGTCATTATTTTGTCATCCTACTCCCTCCTCGCGATTTCGATTCCCAACCTCCTCATCATCGCGCTCATAATCCCTCTCGCGACACTGGCCGCTAGCGCTTCGCTGCAGAACGGTCCCCTTGCCGTGCTAACCCTCGGCTGCGGCCTTTTTGGCAAAGGTTTCGAGAATGGCTATCTTGTCATGGTTCCCATCGCTTTTCTCCTCTCGATGACGGCGGCTCTCATAGACGCCTTATGGATAAGCGCCGCCCAGACCCTCGCGGCCCGCCGCCTGATCCCTCGCGACATGAAGGCTCCCAAGCATTTCATCTGATTCAATGTGCAAGGGGGAGCATGAGGCTTGACGATCATGGATCGCCGATTTACTATTGAAAGCTATGGACCTAATGACTGTACTAAGCCCCGAGCTTATAGCGCTCCATCTCGCGGGAACTACCAAAGACGAGATCATCGACGAACTCATAGACGTGGCCATGAAAAGTGGCAAAGTCAAGGATCGGGAACTCGCGAAGGCTTCGGTTCTCGAGCGGGAAACCAGGATGAGCACCGGCATGAAGCATGGCATAGCCATCCCCCATGGCAAGACGAGCGCCGTTTCCGAACTCGTGGCGTGCATCGGCATCTCCGATACAGACGTGGACTTCGACGCGCTCGATCATAAAGGCTGCAAGATCTACATCATGACCCTCTCTCCTCCCGAGAAAACTGGACCGCATCTCCAATTTCTCGCTGAGGTGAGCATGCTATTCCGCAGCGAGGAAAAGCGACAGGCGATACTCAAAGCATCCTCGCCCGCCGAAATCCTCGACGTGCTAAAACCCTGAAGCTCCCGCTGAGCAAACAAAAAGGGCTGCCTTCAGGCAGCCCTTTTTGTTTGCTACTGTATCCCGCTCGCTGAAGATTATTCCAGTATGGCGAGGATATCGGACATCTTGACGATGAGATGCTCGGAACCGTCAATCTTGATCTGGGTTCCCGCATACTTGTCATACATGACTTCATCGCCAGCCTTGACCTTGATCACATCCGTATCGGTACCCACGGCGACAACCACCCCGGTCTGCGTCTTCTCCTGAGCCGTTTGCGGAATGATGATCCCGCCCGCTGTCTTGGTTTCGCTTTCCTTGATCTTAATGAGAATGCGATCACCCAAGGGTTTGACGTTCATACACTATCCTCCTGACTTTCGTTTGAGTTGCTATGAATCATAAGAAATATAAAAAAACTGAGGCTGAGGGTCAAGGGAAGCGAAAGGCATACCGGCTCACCGTGGCGCCTTCCATATTGGGCCGGTTTTCATTAAATTTATGATGGGAGTGAAAAATGCAGAAAAAGAGCAGCAATTGGAGCTTTAAGCCGCCTAAGGATCCTTCGCACGGAAAGATGCCGCCGAAAGAAACCGGTCCGATGGGCGGATACCAGATGAAATTTTCTCTAGGATATATTGTCGTCATGCTGATAATGATCAGCCTTTTCAACTACCTCGCTTTCAGAACAGATAATACGCTGGTTCCGTATTCCACCTTCAAGGACAAAGTTCAGAGCGGCGAGATCAAAAGAGTCGAAATCGATCTCAATTATTACACAGGATACACCGACGCCAACACGCTAGCCCCTTCATCGCCCTTCCCCGCCTCCGCCAAAAGAGGATTTGTCTACAAGACAGTCCCCATCAATGATCCGCAGTTCACTGCCCTCCTTGATGAAAAGCATATCGTCTATTCCGCCTCGCCCAAGGAGGGAAGTGCCATATTCTCCTTCATCTTCAACTGGATCCTTCCATTCGGACTGATGTTCATCGTCTGGCGCTTCGTGATGAAGCGTTTTTCTGGCGGGGGGAATTCGAATGTGCTCGCTTTTGGCCAAAACAAAGCCACCATCGTCGCGGAAGGGGACATAAAGACACGCTTCGGCGATGTTGCCGGCGTCGATGAGGCAAAAGCGGAATTGGTGGAAGTTGTCGACTTTCTGAAGAATCCGGCGAAGTATACCGATATCGGAGGGAAGATCCCAAAGGGCGTCCTGCTCATTGGCCCCCCAGGGACGGGGAAGACTCTATTGGCCCGCGCCGTTGCCGGCGAAGCGAATGTCGCCTTTTTCCGTATGAGCGGAGCGGACTTCGTGGAAATGTTCGTGGGAGTCGGAGCCGCCAGAGTGCGGGATCTCTTCAAGCAGGCGAGGGAAAAAGCGCCTTGCATCGTCTTCATCGATGAACTGGACGCTCTGGGCAAGAGCAGAATGAGCGGCGGCATGCTGGGCGGGAACGACGAGCGGGAGCAGACCTTGAACCAGTTGCTGGTGGAGATGGATGGATTCGACGCCACTTCAGGACTCATCATACTTGCGGCGACAAACCGCCCTGATGTCCTCGATCCCGCTCTGCTGCGCCCAGGTAGATTCGACAGACAGGTTCTGGTCGACAGGCCCGACATGCCTGGTCGCGAGGCCATTCTGGAAATTCACGCCAAAGCCATCAAATTGGACGATTCCGTCGATCTGTCCAAGGTCGCCCGAAGCACGCCCGGTTTCGTGGGCGCCGATCTCGCAAATATCGTGAACGAGGCGGCCCTTCTCGCCGTCCGCGCAGGAAGAAAAAAAGTAAAACAGGGCGATTTCGACGCTGCTATCGAAAAAGTGATCGCCGGCCTCGAGAAAAAGACCAAGGTAATCAACGCGAAAGAGAAAAAAGTGATCGCCTTTCATGAGACAGGCCATGCCGTTACCGCCGCCTTTACGCCGGGCAGCGATCCGGTGAAGAAGGTGTCCATCATTCCCAGGGGCTACGGAGCCCTCGGCTATACGCTACAGATGCCCATCGAGGACCGCTACGTCGTGAGCGAAGAGGAGCTACTCAGCCAGATTGATGTGCTGCTGGGCGGCAGGGCAGCCGAACAAATCATCTTCGGCAGTATTTCCACAGGAGCCGCGAACGATATAACGAGGGCGACCGATATCGCCAGAAGAATGATCATCGATTTTGGAATGTCCGAACGTTTCCGACATGTGGCTCTCACCAAGAAAGGGCAAGGGTTCTCCGGATCTGCGGCGCCGGAACCCTTCCTTGTGCGCGAATACAGCGAGGATACCCAAAAATATGTCGATGATGAAATAGCGAGGATCATCGCCGCCCGGTACGACAGTGTCGTGGCCTTGCTGAGCTCAAAGCGCGAAATGATCAACAGAATAGCGGGTGTCCTTCTTGAAAAGGAAGTCATAGAGGAAGCGGATTTTCTTGCGCTCACCTCTGGCGCGGTTGAGCACTCTCCCCCTGCGGATAAGGAGGGCGTTCTCGCATAATCGGCCGGATTAGTGATTTCCGTCGGCGGCCCTGTACTGGTCAGGTTGGTCGACGGAAGTCGACTTATTGACATATTCCGTCATATTGACATTACCTTATGTTCCATGGTCAAATCCTCTTCGTGACATATTTTTGTATTTTGTCACACACAAGGAGGAAGCACGATGTCCGTCGTAATACGTTCAATCGCGTCCTATATTCCGGAAAACAGGGTAACCAATGACGAACTGGCAACGCGGCTCGACACTACCGACGAATGGATCCGCTCCCATACGGGGATCGGATCCCGCCACATGGCATCCGATGGGGTAATGACAAGCGACATGGCCGCCGACGCCGCCCGAAAGGCAATGGAAAAGGCAAAAATAGGGCCGCACGACATCGATTTGATTGTCGTGGCAACGGCGACCCCCGACTATTTCGGTTTTCCCGCCACGGCCTGCATCGTGCAGGACAAGATCGGGGCTTATGGTTGCGCGGCCTTCGATGTCGTCGCCGGATGCACGGGTTTTATCTATGCGCTGGACATCGCCTCGTCGATGCTCGAGGCGCGCCATGGACGCCATGCTCTCGTCATCGGCGCGGAAGAGCTCACCCGGATCGCGGACTGGAGCGATCGCTCCACGGCAGTGCTTTTCGGTGACGGAGCTGGAGCGGCGATCATTTCTCGTATCGACGAGCCAGGGCGCGGCTGCCTCTCCTTCATGCTCGGGGCGGAGGGCAGCGGAGCGAAAGACCTCTATCTCATTCAGGCGCAGAGAACCTCGGCCTATGAAAGGGAAACACCCATAGTCCCCGTCCTTTCGATGAATGGAAAGAAGGTGTATGATTTTGCCGTAAAATCGATCACTGTCCTCATCGAACGAATAATGCATGCCACCGTATACAAACTCGAGGATTTCGCCTGGATCGTTCCCCATCAGGCGAATGCGCGCATCGTGCAAGCCGCGGGGAAGCGATTCGGCATACCGCCGGAAAAGTTTTACCTCAATATGGATGAATATGCCAACACTTCGGCGGCAAGCATCCCCCTCGCTCTCGCCGAAATGGATGGGAAGGGGCTGCTCAAGACAAACGATCTCATCATGCTCTTGGGTTTCGGCGCTGGCCTTACCTTTGGCGCTGCAGTGATTCGTTGGTAGCAAGGAGACAAAAATGAAAAGGAAAATCGCGGTCACCGGCTTGGGGGTCATAAGTCCTGTCGGAAACAGCATCGATAGCTTTTGGCCGGCACTTCTGCGGGGCGAGTCGGGCGCTGGCCCCGTAACCCATTTCGACGCGTCGCAGCTCGAATCGAGGATCGCGGCCGAAGTGAAGGGCTTTGACCCCGGACTCTGGATGGATCGAAAGGAATCGCGGAAAATGGCCCTCTTTTCCCAATACGCTGTCGCCGCGGCGGTCCAGGCATGGAGGGACGCGGGCTTCGACGATGCGGGAGAAAAACTGGCCTCGGCGGGCCACGATAGGGAAAAAACGGCCATCTGTCTTGGGAACGGCATCGGCGGCCTCGAAATATTCCAAGAGTCCTATTCCAAGCTTCTCGAGTCCGGGCCTGACAGGATGCCGCCAATGACGGTTCCGCTTATGATCGCGAACGAAGCCGCGGCCAATGTGGCCATGAGGCTTGGCGTTCAAGGCCCGGCCTTCACCCAAGTGACGGCCTGCTCATCGGGAACCGACGCGATTGGCCAAGCCATCGACCTGCTGCGTTCCGGCCGCGTCGATCTCGCCATCGCTGGCGGAACGGAAGCGGCAATCACCGTCTTCGCCATGGGAGGCTTTTGTCGCCTGAAAGCCCTCACGACCCGATGCAATGACGATCCCCAAAAAGCTTCAAGACCTTTCGACAAGGATAGAGATGGTTTCCTCATCGGCGAGGGTGCCGGTATCCTCATCCTCGAAGATTACGATAAGGCGGTAGCCCGCGGCGCCAGGATTTACGCGCTCGCTGCCGGGTATGGCGCCACCTGCGACGCATACCACCTCACCGCGCCAAGCCCTGAAGGGATCCAGGGGGCCCGAGCCCTCGCTTTGGCCCTCGCGGATGCGGGACTCTCACCATCAGAGGTTGGCTACTACAATGCCCACGGCACATCGACTCAGCTCAACGATCCCACCGAAACCCTTATGATCAAGAAAACCTTCGGCGACGCGGTGAAGAAGCTCAAAATAAGCTCCACGAAAAGCATGCTAGGGCACAGCTTGGGAGCTACGGGAGCAATCGAGGCGATCGTCTGCGTTAAGGCTATCGAGACGGGAGATCTTCCTCCAACGATCAATTTGAGCAATCCGGATTTGGAAGCTGGCTGTGATTTGGATTATATCCCGAATAAAATGATACACCATCCAATCGGCGCGGCCTTATCCGCTTCACTGGGGTTTGGCGGCCATAACGGCGCCCTCGCCTTCCGTCGCGCTTGACATCAAAACCGTAAAGTCAGATCACTCCTTTTCAGGACGGTATCCGATACGCTATAGTTTACGAGGGCCTGGTTCCCACCTCGATTTTGGGAAGATAGGCTTCAAGAAAGGTGCATACATGGAAAACATCGAGTCCTATCTTCCCCATCGTCCTCCCTTTTTGTTCATCGACGATGCTCATATCGAAGGAACGACGATAAAAGCGAGCAGAACATACAGGTCGGATGAATGGTTCTTCAATGGGCATTTCCCCGCTTACCCGGTAGTTCCCGGAGTGCTCCTCGTGGAAGCCCTGGCCCAAGCCGGTGGAGTTGGCGCAAAACTGCTCGGCATAAAGCCGCAAAGCCTTTTCGTTTTCGCCAAAATCCGTTCCGCGACCTTCAGGCGTCAGGTTCGGCCAGGCGACAAACTCGAAATGGAAGTCGTCAACCTCAAGTCGAGCGGCCTCGTTCTTCATCAGAAGGGAACCGGAAAAGTGGATGGCCAGATAGCGGTCGAAGCAGAGTGGATTGCGATGGCATCGGGGGTACCTGAATGAAAATTACGCCTATGGTGAGGAACAACATCTTCCTCAACGCGCATCCGGAGGGCTGCGCCAGAGAGGTTCTGCTCCAAATCGACCAAACCAGCTCCCTCAAGACAAAAATCGACGCGATCGGAGCGGCGACCCAGCGTTTGCCGAAACACGTGCTTGTCATAGGCTGCTCCACCGGTTATGGCCTTGCCTCGAGAATCGTCGCAGCCTTCGCTTACGGTGCCTCGACCGTCGGATTCTCCTACGAGAAGGAGCCTACTGCCGCAAAAACCGCCTCCCCCGGCTGGTATGCCAACAAGACCTTCGACGCGGAGGCGGCGAAACGCGACCTTTTCGCGAAGACCTTCAACATCGACGCATTCTCGCGGGAAGCCAAGAACTTAGCCGTGAATACGGCGCGAGCCGGGGGCTTCTCCTACGATCTCGTCATCTACTCGCTCGCGAGCCCTGTGCGCGTCGATCCTGACACAGGCACCATGTATCGTTCCGTGATCAAGCCTATCGGCAGGGATTATGCGGGCAAAACAGCCGATGTGTTCACGGGCAAGATCAGCGAATCGCATGTCCAGCCAGCCGAGGGAAAAGAAGAGGAAGAGACCGTCAAAGTCATGGGAGGCGAGGATTGGGCTCTTTGGCTGGATGCCTTGGATTCTTCGGGCACCCTCGCTCGTGGGGCTATCACCGTGGCGTATTCTTACATCGGCCCTCCCCTCTCCTGGCCCATTTACAGGGATGGAACCATCGGCCGAGCCAAAGAGCACCTCGAAAAGAGCGCGAGAGAGATAAAGGCCAAGCACGCCGGTCTGGCTGTCCAAGCCTTCGTATCGATCAACAAGGCTGTTGTGACCCGCGCCTCAGCGGTGATCCCCGTCATACCACTCTATGTATCCACGCTGTTCAAGGTGATGAAGGAACGAAAAATACACGAAGACTGCCTGGATCAAATGCTCAGACTGTTCTCGGAGAGACTTTACCTCAGGGAGAGCCTTGCCGTGCCTGTCGACGGCGAAGGTCGAATTCGACTGGACGAGCTCGAAATGGGCGCCTCCGTCCAGGAAGAAGTATCGGCCCGTCTTTCCAGGATAAACGAGGAAAACCTTTCCGAGCTGGCCGATATCGATGGTTTCCGAAGGGACTTCCTCAGGGCCCACGGCTTCGATGTACCCGGCGTGGACTATGAAGCGGAGGTCAATCCTCTCGGATGAATATCGTCTTTTTGAAAGAGGCAGAAATCGGCGCGCTCATCGCGCCGAACGATCGACGCTGCGAGCATATAGCGCGAATACTCAGGAAAAAAATGGGTGATTCGATCGCCGCGGGCTGTTCCGACGGCACGATAGGCCAGGCGCGAATCGAATCGCTTTCCCGGGAAGGCCTCGTGCTCTCATATCAGCCAGAATCGCCGGCGCCCTCGCTCAGGCCCATCCACCTTTTGATGGGGTTTCCCCGCCCCATCCAGGCGGGACGCATCCTCAAGGACCTCACGAGCCTGGGCATCGCCGAACTTTGGTTCGCCCTCTCCGATCTGGGTGAAAAGTCTTATGCCGAATCCACCTTCTTCAGGAACAAGGAATTCGAGAGCCACTTGATCGAAGGGGCTGAACAGGCGGGAAATCCGCGCCTGCCTGAAATCCGCAGTTTTTGGACCATGGATAGAGCCTGCGACGCGCTTGACGCTCGCAAACCGGAAACCAAGGCTCCGCGACTCATGTTCCACCCCGACCCATCGCTTCCAAGAATCGCCGACCTGCGGGATTTCGATCCACCGGTGACGCTCGCCATCGGCAGCGAACGAGGCTGGACCAAGAGGGAACTCGCCCTTTTGGAAGCGCACGGATTCAAGGCATGTTTTCTTGGAGACCGCATCCTTAAAACCGAGACCGCCGCGCTGGCCGCAGTCTCGATCCTCGCCTCGCGGCTCGGCTACATGTAAAATGCCGCGCCGGGCGTGACTTAAAGCTTTAGAAGCGCCTTCAGCCTTTGCACATCGTCGGCAAATCTCGCGCAGGCCAGCCGCACAGGCTCGGGCGACGACATGTCCACGCCGGCTACCTTCAGCGCATCGATGGGGAATCTCGAACCTCCCGATTTCAGGAAAGCAAAATAATCCTGTCGCTCCGCGTTGCCTCCATGCAGGACTCTTTCAGAAAGGGCGATGCTCGCGGAAACGCCGGTGGCATATTTATAGACATAAAAGGCATTGTAGAAGTGGGGAATGCGCAATCCCTCAAGATCCGATACCGTCTCGAATTTCATGAGCGGTCCGAAGTACTTCATGAGCAGCTTCCGATATTCGGCCCTGAGCGAATCGACCGTCAGCGCCTGACCTGATTCGGCCATCGCGTGGGTAACCGCCTCGTATTCGGCAAACATCGTCTGCCTAAAGAGAGTCCCCAAGGTATCGTCGATCCTGTTGGAAAGGAGTGAAGCCCTCTCCTCGTCCGAGCCGGCATTTTCATAAAGATATTTGAAGACGAGTTGCTCATTGAACGTACTCGCCACCTCGGCTTCGAAAATCGTATAGGAATAACACATGAAAGGATTGCTTCGCGCCGAGTACCAGGAATGCATCGAATGTCCGCCCTCATGTGCCATCGTGAATACATCGCTGAGCACGTTTTCCTTGTAGTTGAGAAGGATATATGGTTCTCCCGAATAGCTGCCCGCCGAAAACGCCCCCGATCGCTTGCCTTTGTTTTCGAATCGGTCGACCCATCCCCCAAGAAGCCCTTTTTTCAGGGTCGAGACATACTCGCCGCCGAGGGGGGCGAGGGAAGCCGCGACGATTTCAACCGCCTCGTCATATCTATGCTTGCTTTCCTTTTGCGTTACGAAAGGCACGTAGACATCGTAGTGGCGAAGCTCGGTCAGGCCGAGGGCCTTCATCCTGAGGTCGTAGTATTCGTGGAGGACGGGGAGATTATCATTGATCGTGCTGACCAAATTGTCGTACACGGATTCCTGGACATTGTCGGGGAAGAGGGCCTGCCCGCGGGCGCTTCCATATCCCCTCACCTGTCCCTGATACTTGTCGAGCTTGACCGATCCGGCGTAGAGGCTCGCCAGGGTTGTCTTGTGCTGGTCATAGGCTCCATAGAATTTCATGTAGGCGTTCTTGCGTATGTCCCTGTTTCTGTTCCTCATGAACGCGGAAAAGGTTGACTGGCTGAGAGGCAGGAGCCCCTCATCCGTGCGCAGCCTGCCGAAATTGAAATCGACATTCGTGAGAATGCCGAAGGTCTCCTGGGCGATATGGTTGGTTTCCGCCTGAAGCGCGAGAAGGCGCTCCTCCTTTTCAGAGAGGATGTGCGGCTTGAATCGGATCAGCTTTTTCAGAAATACGGCATAATCGCCGAAACGGGAATCGGCGAAACAGGAATCCAGGAAAGACCCCGAAAGTTCCTGGATGGCGGGAGTGAGCCAGGCCCATCCAGCCTGTCCCCTGGTCGCCACGTCGACATAGCGCGCGAATCGGCCGCGCGCGGCGCTGTCACCCTCATCCTCGGTCACCTTGAGGTCGGCATAGTAGGCAAGTCGCTCATCGAGGCGAAGATAATCAGCGTAGACGGCCAATAGCTCCAAAAAATCATCCTTGGAAGAAGCGATTTTCGGCTTGAGGGCTTCGATGCCTGCCTGAAGACCGCTCAAGGTTTCCAACCCCTTCTCCCAAGATTCATCATTCTCGAAAAGCGCTGACAAATCCCATTTGTGCTCATTAGGCACATCGCCGCGTTTTGGAATGTTGTGGTTCACGATATGTCGCTCCTTGTTTCTATCGCGCGGGTTTCGTCGAGCCGCGGATCTCGAGAGTATAGGGGAAGTTGAAGTGCTCGGCCTTGCCGCCATTGAGGATGTCGATGGCGAGCGAAGCGGCCTTTACGCCTTTCTCCTTGGCCGGTTGATGTATTGTCGTAAGCGAAGGACGGGCGAAGCGCCCCAAAACGATATCGTCGAAGCCGGCTATCGAAAGCTGGTCAGGGATCAAAATCCCATGCTCGTTTGCCGCCGTATATACGCCCAAAGCGACGATGTCAGCCATCGCGACGATGGTGTCGGGTTTGTCCGAATCGCCCAGGAGGGATTGGCCCGCCACCCGTCCGCCTTCGAAGGAGCCTTCGGCTTCTATAACACGGACCCGATCGGAGCGAAGCGAAAGGCCGAATTCCCCGAGAGCTCGGGAAAAGCCGTCAAGCCGTTTTTCGAGTACGACTGAACGCGATCGTTCCGCGTGATTTTTTGCGTCCGGCTTGAGACAGAGCACGGCAATTTTGGATGGCTGCGTGGAGAGAATATAGCGCATCAGATCATAGGCCGCTTGTTCGTGCTGGATGCCAATATTCACGGCAGCGTCCGTTTCCTCGCTGTCGATAGTGACAAAGGGCACGCGATGTTGGATGAGAAAATCGATCACCTCATGTTCGGGCCCTACTCCAATGGTGACGATCGCGTCCACGAAAGCCCTACGGGCAGCTTCGATGATTTTCCCTTGGACGGGGGGAAGCATCGTTAAGGAGATCTCATGCTTGTCGCATTCCTCTCCTATGCCGCTTATCACATCGCAAAGATGGGGATTATTCATCACTTCGGAGATAGGCTGGGGAAGAAGAAGCCCGAGAGCGCCCAACCTCTTGGTCGTGAGGGTCCTTGCGACGGGGTTGGGGAAATAGCCCAGTTCATTGACAATGGCCATTATCTTTTCGTAGGTTTCGCGGGAAATCCGCTTTGGGTTGTTGAGCGCGAAGGAAACTGTCGTCTTGGAAACGCCAGCCCGCGAGGCGATGTCCTTAATTGTTGCTCTCATAGGCGTTGTCATCCCGCATTGTACCCTGCTTCGCCGAGTGCGTCAAACCATGGGCATAAACCGTTTCAGGACCACACTTTTCCTATGGAAATACATGCCCGGCGACTATATTATATGAAAGCATACACCCATGAAAAAGAAGGCCAGGATGACGCAGATAAAGGTGACATACGATTCCGGCGATTCCATTTCCTTTCCTGCGGGAGTAAAGGCGCTGGACGCGCTCGCGCATGCGGGGCGGCTGGATCGACCATTGGTCGCGGTGTTGATCGATAACGAGCTACGATCCCTCGATACCATGATCGAGAGCGATTGCAGAATAAGGCCGGTGATGACGAATTCCGCCCTTGGCGCCTTGGTCTACAGAAGATCGCTCTGTTTTCTCCTCGCCATCGCATCGAGGGAAATCTTCCCTAAAAGAAGGCTCATCGCCGGCATGGCGATAGGAACAGGCTTCTACCACTACTATTTCGATGAAATCCCCGTGAGCGAAACGCAGGTCGCGGCGCTCTCCGAACATATAAGCAGCCTTATATCCCGAGACATTCCCATACACCAAGAACAGTGGTCGTGGGAGGAAGCATGCGACTATTTTTCGAAGAGCGGCCAGCTCGACACCCTTGCTCTCATGGAAAACCTGAACGACCCTCAAATTCCCCTCAATGAGTGCGCGGGATTCCGCGACCTGCATATCGCCCCTCTCGTCAATTCGACAGGCGTTCTCGGCACATGGGAGCTCCTCCCCTACCACGGCGGCCTGCTCCTGCGCTATCCGCACAAGGATAGCCCCGACATTCTGGAGCCCTTCGAGGATATTCCCCTGCTCTACCGGATTTCCGAGGAGTACAAGGAGAGAGGCAGGGTCCTCGGCGTCGGCTCGGTCGGCGTTCTCAACCGCCTCAGCGCTTCGGGTCGCATAAAAGAATACATCATGGTCGCCGAAGCGCTGCAGAACAAGAAGGTCGCCTCACTCGCCGAGGCGATCGCCGCCAAGGCCGATCGCGTCAAGGTAGTCTTGATCGCGGGGCCCTCTAGCTCGGGCAAGACGACGACGGCCAAGAAGCTCGCGATACAGCTCAAGGTTTTGGGATTCGACCCGATCCCCATCGAGCTGGATAATTTTTTCGTGGACAGGAGCAAGACACCTCTCGACACCGACGGAAAGCCCGACTTCGAGTGTCTGGAAGCCCTCGACATAGCCTACCTCAATGAACTCCTCCTTCGACTTTTCGCTGGCGAGGAAGTCGAATTGCCCTTCTACGACTTCAAGGCGGGGGAGAGAAAAAGCGCGGGCCAGCCATTGAGGCTTTTAGGAAAGGAAATTCTCATACTTGAGGGGATACATGGTCTCAATGACGCTCTTACCCCGCAGATACCGCGTGAGAACAAGTTCAAGATCTATGTGTCGGCCCTCACTCAGCTCAACCTCGACGACCACAACAGGATAAGCACGACGGACTACCGACTGCTCCGAAGGATGGTGCGGGACTACAACTTCCGCGCGCACAGCGCGGCCGCCACCCTCGCGATGTGGCCATCGGTGCAGCGCGGCGAGCGCGCCTACATCTTTCCCTTCCAGAACTCGGCCGATGAAGCCTACAATTCGGCCCTCGATTACGAGCTGGGCGTGCTCAAGGTATTCGCCGATCCCCTCCTGCGCACCATCAAGCCTAATATGCCAGAATACGCGGAAGCGCGGCGCATTCAAGCCTTCCTCGACAATTTCACTCCCATCCCGGCCCAGTATGTCCCCAAGGATTCAACCCTGCGCGAATTCATCGGAGAGTCGGACTTTCACTATTGAAACGAGGGGAGTCGAATCGCCGCCCCTCGTCGCTGGGAATTCGCCCCGCTCGATCAGGAATACATTTGGGTGTACTCTGCCGCTTCCTTCTCGTTTGCCTGGACGAAGTGTCTGGGGAAGAGTTCCTTCCAGCCGGGCTTGTCGACGCTGTAATCGTGCATGGACTGGTCGTATACGAGAAGCGTTTTCTTCTTTTCGACATCGGGGTCGGGAAGAGGAACCGCCGACAGCAGGGACCTCGTGTAGGGATGGAGCGGCCGCGCGAAGAGTTCATCCGTTGAGGCCAGCTCTTTTAATTCGCCCTGGTGGATGACGGCTATCCTATCGGCGAAATACCGGACTACCGTCAGATCGTGGGCGATGAAAAGATACGAGAGTCCCCTTTCCTTTTTCAAATCGCGCAGGAGGTTGAGCACCTGTGCCCGGATGGACACATCCAGGGCGGAAATCGGCTCGTCCGCTATGATGAATTTCGGTTCCATGGCCAGCACGCGCGCGATGCATATGCGCTGTCTCTGGCCGCCCGAAAACTCGTGGGGATAGCGCTCCGCGTGCTCTTCGAGCAATCCCACGTCGTTCAGCGCCTTGAAGACCTTTTCCCTGCGCTCGTTTTCATCCTTGAAAAGGCTAAAATTGTAGAGACCTTCCGAGACGATGTAGTCGATGGTAGCGCGCTCGTTGAGGGATGCCATGGGATCCTGGAATATCATCTGGATGTTTCGTATGACGTAGGTATCCAATTCCTGGTCGATGACTCCGGAGATCTTCTTGTCGGCGAAGTGTATCTCGCCCTTGGTCGCTGGATTGATCCTGATGATAGTGCGCCCTATCGTCGTCTTGCCCGAGCCTGATTCCCCGACCAGGGCAAAGGATTCCCCTTTATAGATATCGAAGCTGACACCTTTCACCGCGGTGAAGCTCTCGCGCCCATTCTTGAAAGTAACTTCCAGGTCCTTGACGGACATAAGCACCTTGTTCATTTGGAGCCCTCCGCGCCGCTTTCAGCATAAATATTCCCCTTCTTTCTCATGAGCTTCACGGCTTCGGGGGGATCCGCGGCGGGGGCCTGGGGATCGAGGAGCCAGGTCTTGGCAAAGTGGGTCGGACTGACCTGGAAGAAGGGTGGCTCCTCCTGAAAATCGATGTTGAGCGCGTAATGATTGCGAGGTGCGAAGGCGTCGCCGACGATTTCGTTGAACAGCGTGGGCGGCGTGCCAGGGATCGCGAAGAGGGCTTCGTCCTTCCGCGCGAGGGTCGGAAGGCTGGAAAGCAGGGCCCAGGTGTAGGGATGGCGAGGATCGTAGAAAATTTCCCGCACTGAGCCATATTCAACGATCTGGCCGGCGTACATGACGGCGACCCTGTCGGCCACATTCGCCACGACGCCAAGATCGTGGGTTATGTAGATCGTCGTAAAGCCGTAATCTTTCTGCAACGCCCTGATGAGGTCGAGGATTTGGGCCTGGATCGTAACGTCCAGGGCGGTCGTAGGCTCATCGCAAATGAGGATGCGCGGCCTGCATGCCAGGGCGATGGCGATGACGATTCTCTGTCTCATGCCGCCCGAATACTGGAAAGGATAATCGTAGAAGCGTTTCGCGACGTCCTTGATGCCCACTTTCTCCATAAGCTGCAGCGCTATTCGCTTCGCTTCCTCGGCGGGAAGCTTCTGGTGCTTCTCGATGACCTCGGTGATCTGCGCCCCAATTTTCTTAAGCGGGTTGAGGCTGGTCATTGGATCCTGGAAGACCGTGGCGATCTTGGCGCCGCGGATGGCTTCCCAATCCTTATCGGTTTTGATCGTAAGGAGATTCCGGCCTTCGAACTCTATCGAGCCCTCGGGAATCCTTCCGTTCGATTCAAGCATGCCGGTGAAGGTCTTCGTGAGAACGGTCTTCCCGGAGCCGGACTCACCGACGATGGCGAGAGTCTCGCCTTCGAATAAATCGAGGGAAACCGATCTGATGGCCGTCAATTCCTTATTGCGTACCCGAAATTTAACCACTAAATCCCTCACCTTCAGGATGGGGGTTTTTTCTTCACTCATCTTCCACCTCCTATCGGTGAGTTCTGGGGTCGGAGGCATCGGCGAAAAGCTGGCCGACCACATAGAATGAAATCGTGACGAGTCCCATCACGCTACCGGGGAATACGATCATATGGGGATAGGTGTCCACGAAGGACCAATAGACATCGATCATCCTTCCGAGGGAGGGATAGGTGGAAGGCAGGCCGATCCCGAGATAGGAGAGCACCGTCTCGGTATTGATGAGCCCGGGTATCTCCTGGTAAACAAGGGTTGCTATGACGGAGACCATGAAGGGCAAAATGTTGCGGCTCACCATCCTCTTGAGCGGGGTGCCCAGGCAACGGGAGGCGAGATTGTACTCCCTGTCGCGGATGATCATAACCTGGGTGCGTATGAAGAAGGCAATGCCAAGCCATCCGGTGATGGTCATGGCCATGACCATCTGCCAGAAGCCCCTTCCGAATATGTACATGAGCATCATCGAGCGCAGAATCGCGGGAACGTTGGAGATGATGTTGTAGAGGGCGAGAAGTATGGGATCAAGTCGCTTGGAGTAGCCCCATACGGCGCCCACGAGGATGCCTACGCCGATGTTGATGGCCGCGGCGATAAAGGCGATGGAGAGGGACATCCTGGTGCCCGACCAAACGACGTCCCAGAGATCGTTGCCCCTGTCATCCGTTCCGAACCAATGATCGGCTGAGGGCTTCTGGTACCAGGTGGAGGGTGTGTTGATGTTCGGCGCGACCGCGGGGTCATAGCCGGAAACAAGGGGCTGGATAAAGGACATGAGGGTGAGGCTGAGCAGGAGGGCCAGCCAGAATATCGCCGTCTTTCGTTTGAAAAAGGTCTGGAAAACCGATTTCCAGTATGAGTATCGAGGCCCGGCGATGCGCTCGGACTGAAGGACATCGAAGGTCGCAAAGGCGAATCTTTCAGCGGTGTTAGCCATGGGTTACCTCGCTTCCTTTTTGGCCGCCAGGCTGATGCGCGGATCCACGAATGTGACCAGAATATCGCCCATAAAAATGGCGAATATCGATACCACGGTGAAGATGAAGGTCAAGGCGATGATCATCGCGTTGTTGTAATCGGAAATCGAGCTCGGGAACATCTTGCCCATGCCCGGCACCGCGTAGAAGCTTTCAGTTATGAGAGCTCCCGCCAGCGTGCCGATGACCGCCATAGGTATGGAATGGACAACGGGTATGAGAGCATTCCTCACGATATGCTTGAAAAACACTTCGCTTTGGGAAAGTCCTTTGGATCGCGAAAACTTGACGTAATCGGAGTTCATTTGATCGACCATGTATCGCCTGATCCAGAGTGCCTCTCCCGCGATACCTCCCAAGGAAAGGGACAAGGTTGGCAGAATGTACGACAGAAAGTTGTGCGAGCCCAGGAAGGGAAACTTATCGGGCAGACCAAGGATCTTCATGCCGAACCGGGCGAAGAGGGCTATATAGAGCAAGGTCGGTATCGAGCTTATGAAGACGATATACGCCATCGTTACCTTATCGAACATCTTGTCCTTGCGCATCGCGGAGATGACGCCGATGGTGAGACCGACCGAAAGCGAAATGATAAGAGCGTACATTCCAATGGTGAAACTGGTGCCGAGCATCGAGGGGTCTTCGGTGATCACATTGCCATCGGCATAGTTATCCTCGAATTTATTCGTATCCAGCCTGTCGAGAATGGGCTTGTACTTGAGGCTGTGCTCATCAAGGGACGAATAGAAAGTTATCTCCTCTCCGCGCACCTTCGTTGTGATCTCGCGTCTGGCAGACCGGCCCTGGCCGCTCGCTATGACATCCAGGACCGGAATGCCGTCGAAGGTGGGATATGATCGTCCCATATAGAGCCGTATCATGTTCTGGTGGATGAAGGGGAAACTTCCGTCGATCCATAGTTGATATTTGTAGAGCGTGCCCGAGGCCGCGAGGGCCGGCATGCCGCTCCAATCCTTCGTGAAATAGTAGCCACGCCTCATGTTCGGGTTGTTGGGGTCGTGGATCCGGTTTGGCGTGTCGATCTGCACCAAGTCGGCGTACCATCTAAGGACTCGGGAAAAAAGCGGAATGTCCTTCGTGGCATAGAGATAGCCGGTGACTGGCTGCGCATCGACGCTGTAGCCCTTCGATATGAAATCGGCACGGAATTTTTCATAGAAAGGGGACCCGGGAAGAAGCGCTTCACTCACTTGGGGCGAGTCGGAGCCGAAAACCGACTGGGCGTACTCCTTCTGCGTTATGTAATCGATATACCCCAGGTATTCCCATGTCCTGAACTTGTAGTCGTGGTATTCATCGGGCTTGTTCGCCAGCTTGGGCAGAACGAGATCGCCCTTGAAAACGAGCTGTCGAGGCACGCAGGAATACACGAGGAAGACGGTCAGGGTTGAAACAATGAAGACCGAGAGGATCGATTGGAAAATCCTTTTCAGCACATACCCTTTCATGAAACCCCACAATCCGGTCAGCATGGACGAAAAGCCGAGAATCAGCATGCTTTAAAACACGGCGAACATGATGCCAGTATCGCGCACGATGACCGAAAGTTGATATCTCCATCTGTTCCCTATGGAGCTATTTATTTGAACGACTCATTATACAGAAATAAATCCAGATGCGCAAGAAAGCAAAAAAAACGCTCCGGCGACAGCATTTGTATATATATAAACATTTTATTCATTAATATAAAAAGGCCGCCTTTTCGGGCGGCCTTGACTCTTCCCGCGTGGCAAGCGGGGTTGGGCATATTATTTCTTCGCGCTGAGCTTTTTGTACTCGGCGGTTCTTTCCTTCTCCCACTGAGCCTTGAGCTTATCGCGTTCGACCACGGTGATGACCTTGTCGCCAACGATCATGCCCTTGAATTTGTACTCGTCGGTGCCGTAGGCGGCAAAGGGAATCGTGTAGGGAACGATTCTGGTGACCGCGAAGCCGCCGCCATAGGACATATACGGGAGGACGATCGCGTCATCGAGGAGCTGGGCCTCAGCCTCGGCAAAGAGCTTGAAGCGCTTGGCCTGATCGTTGTAGATCGCGTTCGCGGCTTCAACCTTCTTCGAATAGTCATAGAGACCGATCGTCGTGGCCGCTTTGTAATCGCTGCTGTTGGGATCAGACGTGGCATCGAGGCCAATCTGGATCAAGACGGCGCCGATTTCAGGTTCGAGGGTCTGAAGGAAGGTGTAGGGATCGCCAAAGTCGGGGCCCCATCCAGTGTAGCCGCCAATATCATAGTTGGACTGGCTGCCGGATTCGGCGTAGTAGGTCGACGCATCGGCATTGTCGGTGTCCATCTCGACGACGTTCACCCTGAGGGTATCGGTGCCGAACACCGCTTCGAGATTGGCTTTGAGCGATTGATCGCCCTTCAGTCCCTTGGTGTAGGAAATATCGGTGGCGGTGTCGAGTTGGATCGGGAACTTGACGCCCTTGGCCGTCAATTCAGCTTTGGCCTTGGCCATATAAGCCTTTGCCTTGGTCGGGTTGAAATAGGGATCCTGGGCATCGTCGATCTTGAAGGAAGCGGGGAAGTCGGCGGGGTCGCGCGCCTTCATGGCGTCTTCGACGTACTTCGTGTAATCCTTGCCCGCCTTGTCCTTGCTGAGTTCGGTTCCGGTGTAGGAATTGCGGATAGCGGCGAGCTTGTTCACGTCGCCATTGCGCTGCGCGAGGATGGTCGGCCTGTCGATGCCGAAGAATACCGCCTTCCTGAAGTTGCGGTTGAGTATGGCGAGCTGTGTGTCTTTCCTGGCCTTTTCACCCTTGGGGGAAACACCCTTGGTGGGGTCGGCCGGGGAAGCGAAGGCGTTGCGGTCATAGTTGAAGGCATAGAGGAAGGTGGTTGAATCCTGCCTGGCTCTATAGATGTTTTCCTTATATTTGGCGGAAGCGCGGGCGAAAAGCGCTTCATTGTCCGTATTCACCTGGGCCGAGGCATAGATACCCGCATCGAAATTGTTGAAGCGGGAATCGGGATCCTTGCCGTCGTCGTAAACGAGTTTGACATGCTGGATGGTGACGTGCGCCTTGTCCCAGTAGGTGGGGTTGGCGTCGTATTCCAGGACGGACTTCGAGGTGAAATTGGAGAGGACATAGGCTCCATTGTAGAGGATGCCGTTTTTGTCCACTTTGCCGAAATCCTTGCCCTTGGCGGCGAGGAATTCGCCGTTCACGGGCATGTAGGGATTGTAGGTGAGCATGGTTTCGAAATAGGGCGTCGGCTTATCGAGGGTATACTCAAGCACGTAATCGCTTTTGGCTTTCACCCCGACCTGGGCGAAATCGGTGATGGTGCCGGCCAGGTACTTGTCGGCGTTCTTCACGAAGCCGGCGATGAGGTAGGTGAGCGTGCTCTTCTTGTCGAGCATGAATTTCATCGCGTCGACCCAGTCTTGCGCCTTTACATCGGCATAGACTTCGAGGTCGCCGGTAACCCATTTCGCGCCCTTGCGGAGATTGAAGGTCCACACCGTGGTGTCGGCATTGGCGGACCAGCTCTCGGCCAGCGCCGGTCTGAGAATGCCGTATTTATCGTGTTCGATGAGTCCATCGACGAAATTGGTCGTATGCTGGGAAGTCGTTTGGCGCTGGCTTTCCAGATAATTGAAGGTTCGGGGATCACTCACGAAAACGTTGACGTAATCCTTCGATTTCGGTGTAGCGGCGCCAGCGGTGCCTGCGAAAAGCACCGCGAGGACGGCTACTGCTAATACGATTTTTCTCAGCATTTCTGCCTCCCGATAAAACCCGCTCTCGCGGGTTTCAAGTTTTCGCCGTCCCCACAAAAAAAATGGACAGCGAGGTATAGCCCAAAATCATTTTCATCGCTTTGTCGGCACAAGTCAACAGCCATTTTGCTAAAATTTCCGCGCAAAAGCGGTGGCGGAAATCCCGTATCTTTTCTGGGCGCAAAATGATATCTTTTAGCTTTCATGAGCTTCACTTCAGGACACTATGATGGATACCAAGCATCCTATTCGCGGCGGCTTTCCGGGGAGCCGGTCCTTTCCTCTCCCCCTCCTCCTTGTACTTTTCTCTTGCCTCCTGGGGGTGGTGATAGCCGCGCTCGCGGATACGGGGCATTTCAGCGTGGCGCTGGGCGATGTGCTTTTGATAGAGGCATTTGCCATGTTCGGTTTGGCATGGGTAGGTTATCTCAAGAAAGACGGCATTCGTTTTTTTCAGCCTCGCAAAATGAGCCGCGCCACTACCGCTGAATCCTGGAAGGATCGAGTCCCCAGCCTGGGGGATACGCCTTCCCCGCCGCACACGCTGCCTGACAAAGAAGGCCCATCAAGCGCGGAATACCAGCGCCTTTCGGCTGCCGAGCAAGCGCTGAGGAAAAAACTGATGGGAGTCAATGACGATGGGGCTTCCGCGCGCGAGGAAGATGTCCGTCGCTCTCATTTCATTCGTGATACTTTGTTATCGGCGCTGTTGTTGTTCCTGCTCGCGCTCGCATTCGAATACATCGTGCCACGCTTCTTGCGTTGAGGTCGGTTCGGCCCTAGTTTCGATGTCTCAGCCGATACGCAGCGTAGCCAAGGAAGGTGAGGGGAAATCCGCCAGCCGCCAGGGCAATCGGCGGCTGCATGCTGAGATCATAATCGAAAATAGGTCCTTTGAGGACAAGTCTTGGCCCCACCTTGAGCTGATACACGATCATGAGCGC